>ERZ773185.7-NODE-7-length-265858-cov-8.106425_pt1 | contig 265858 bp, 209 predicted proteins | sample MGYA00580531_ERZ773185 | MGnify/ENA primary metagenome ERZ773185 (study PRJEB29015, sample SAMEA2737799) | human gut metagenome | biome: human gut; feature: human-associated habitat; material: faeces | place: China | collected 2012 ...
GGAGATGCCTCCGGGCCGTTTCCATATTTTACTCTGATTTCGGGAAAGATGCTGTTAAAACAGTGCTGAGACTTTTCGCACTACTTCGTCCGGATCGGGATCGAGGTCGAAAACCAACGAGGGTTTCAGGTAGTGCAGCTCTTTGCCTTGCTGGAAATGTTTTTCACCGCCGCCAGTAATGTTCAGCATGATGATTTTTTCGGGATCGACCTCTCCGGATTTCACTGCTTTGATCAGCGTAGCGAGCGCGATGCCGGGAGCGGAGTAGATGTCCACGCCTTCGGTTTCCTCGAACAGTTTCTTTGCGGCACGGGCCTCTTCGTTCGTGGCTACGAGGATGTCTCCGCCGGTGTCGATCAGTGCATCGAACAGCCCGCCGCCGATCGGGTAGGGGGGCTTGCGGTTCGACAGAACCTTCGCGTCGATCGATTCGGCATCGATCCGGGCCTGATCGTCGTCGTAAGGGAGCATGGCGCGCGAACGTGCCCGCCAGGCATTGTACATCGGGACGAAAGGCAGGTTTTGCGATACCATCAGTTTCATCTTGTGCGTGCCGAAGCGGCCGTCCTCGATCAGGCGTTGATTCGCTTCCCATGCCGCAATAGCCCCTGTGCCGCTGCCGATCGCCTGGAAGTAATAATCCGGAATGCGGCCGATGAAGGTCGTGGCCGAAAGTACGGTCGTTGCCATGCCGTCGCGGCGTGCGATGTTCTTGGCACCGCCTTCGGCGAGGAATTTATCGGATTTGAGTACCAGGTTGCTCAGGTGGATCGCATCGAAATAGTCACCGCCTTTACGCGCCGCGATCAGTTTGACACAGTCGTTGAGCGGGGCGTCGAACCAAAGTGCATCGAGGTTGTCTTCCGGTACGCTCAGCAGCAGCGGAATGCGGTTGTCAGAGCAGACGCGCGCGAAAGCGCGGGCCGTATTCCCTGCCGATGCCACTACCAGCACTTTGTGTGCATGGTCTTCGCCGAGGCGTCCGCAAACCGAGTAGGCCTCGGTCTCCTTGAATGAGCAGGTGCTCATGTGGGCGCCGATCTTGGGATAATAGCCGTTGAAGGTGATATAAAGGTTTTTCAGTCCGAGTGCAGCGGCCAGTTTCGAACTTTTGTAAGTAACGGGGGCACACGAGCCTTTCAGCATTCTGCCGACCGGCAGCCATTGCGCGAAGCGGTAAATTCCCATTTCATCTCCGCCGGGCTCGATTTGCCGGGTCGTGTAACGGGCCCGGATCAGCGACGGTGAGCCGCCTTCGGGATCGTCGAGGAGCCAGCCCTCGTCTTCGAAGATTCGGCCGGTGGTTACATTTTGCAGGGAGTACTTCGTCGCGCTGAAATTTTTCATTATCTTAGTAAAAGTGGATTGGGACAAAATTTGCACGAACAAAATTAGCATAATTTTCGGGGTTTCGGGCTGTTGATGTCCTGAGAAAGGCCAATGCTCCAATAAAATACGTCTTTATACTTATAGCCTTTTTTGTGGAGGGTACGGATGTGGAGCCGGTCCTGAAAAGGGATGTTGTGGATTGGCCGTAAATGGTCCGGAGATTGTGAATTTACATTTTGATCATGCGAGTTTCGGTGGTCGGGGATTTATTCCGGCATATCTTTGTTGCCGGAAACGTCTTAGGACAATTATACTTCGTTGAGTCGGCGTTCCGCCGGGCGGGTGTCGCCGGATGGGGCCGGAGCGGTAGGAAACGTCCGTGGGATGGAATGATAATAGCATAACGGGGATATGGCAAAGAAAAAACGTGCGGTGAGAATGCTGGATCGTGACGTGAGCTGGATGTACTTCAACCGCCGCATCCTTCAAGAGGCCCAGCGCGATAACGTGCCGTTGCTCGAACGGTTCACTTTTCTGGGGATCTATTCGAACAATCTCGACGAATTCTACCGGGTGAGGGTTTCGGCGCTCAAACGGGTGGTCGAGTACGAGGAGGAACCGCACGGGGGACAGACGCGCGCCACCGCGCTGCGCGAATTGCGGTTGGTCGAAAAGTTGACGAAAGTTTATCTGCAGGAGTTCGAGGAGACTTTCGAACGGCTTAAAACCCGGTTGAAAGATCAGCATATTTACTTGATCGACGAAACGCAGTTGTCCGATTCGCAGGCCCGTTACATCAAGATGGTGTACCGCAACGACCTGAACAGTTCGACCTATCCGCTCATTACCACGCAGGGATCGCGCCTGGGCGACCTGACCGATTCAGGAATCTACCTGGCTGTGAAATTGTTGCGGACAGGACCGCGCAGCGGTAAGACGCTTCGTGACTTCGCGCTGATTGAACTGCCTACGCGCGAGTTCGGACGTTTCATCGTGCTGCCGCCCGAAAGAGGGCGCACCTGCATCATGTTCCTGGACGATGTCGTGCGGTTTTGTCTGCCGTTCATCTTTGCCGGATTGCATTACGACTCTTTCGAGGCTTATACGTTCAAATTTACGCGCGATGCCGAGATCGAGCTCGACAGCGGGATCGGCGTGGGGCTGGTCGAGCAGATCGCGCGAGGCGTGAAAAACCGCAGGAAAGGCGAGCCGGTGCGGTTGGTCTATGACAAGCAGATGCCCCGGGATATGCTGCGCCACATTCGCACGAAACTGCGTATCGACCGTTTCGACACGAGCGATGCCGGGTCGCGGTATCACAACATGAAGGACTTGATAGGATTTCCTTCCGTCGGACGCTCCGATCTGAAATTTCCCCCGCAGCCTCCGGTGCTCACCTCCCCGTTCGAGACCTATGGCAGCGCGTTAGAAGCTGTACGTACGAAGGATCGCTTCCTGCACTATCCCTATCATAGCTTTTCCAACTATATCCGGTTGCTGCGCGAAGCGGCGCTGAGCCGTGACGTGCGGAGCATCAAAACGACCGTTTACCGGCTGGCCAAGGATTCGAAGGTGGTCAAGGCGCTGATCTGTGCCGCCCGGCACGGTAAAGAGGTGACGGTAGTGGTCGAACTGATGGCCCGTTTCGACGAATCTTCGAACATCAGCTGGTCGAAGAAGATGCAGGATGCGGGCATCCATGTCCTGTTCGGCGTCGAGGGACTGAAGGTGCACAGCAAGCTTACCCACATCTCCTCGCCGAAGGGCGACATCGCGTGCATCAGTACGGGCAATTTCCACGAAGGGAATGCGAAACTCTATACCGATACGACACTGTTTACCGCCGACCGCCGCATTACGCGCGAGGTCGATGCGGTGTTCGATTTTATCCGCCACCCGTACCGTCCGGTCGCTTTCAGGCAACTGCTCGTCTCTCCGCAGGGCATGCGTTCCGGGATGGATGAAATGATCGATACGGAGATCGCCCATGCGCAGGCCGGCCGGAAAGCTTATATCCTGTGCAAAGTCAACCACATTACCGACGACAAGATTATCCGCAGGCTGTATGAAGCCTCTGCGGCCGGAGTGCAACTGCGCATGCTGGTACGCGGAAATTGCTCGGTCATTCCGGGTATCCCGGGCCTGAGTGAGAATATCGAGATCAGGGGCATTATCGACCGTTATTTGGAGCATTCGCGTATCTTTATCTTCTGTAACGGAGGCCGCGGCCGCGAACGTTATTTCATTGGCTCGGCCGATTGGATGACCCGCAATCTCGACCACCGGGTCGAGGTTTATGCCCCGGTGCACGATCGTGCGATTCAGGCCGAATTGCGCCGCATAATCGAATATGGCCTGCGGGACAATGTGGCTGCCCGGGTGGTGGACGGTACCGGTGAGAACAGACTTTATGAAAACGATCTGCCGCCTTTCCGTTCGCAAAGCGAGCTGTATCGTTTTTATACCGAACAGGCGAATGAACAGTTAACACAGAGGGAGCATGCTGGAAAGTAAACTCAATTTTGCCGCGATCGATATCGGATCGAATGCCGTACGGTTGCTGATCAAGGGGATACGCCCCGGCGAAACTGTCGATGAAATGACCAAGTGCGTGCTGTTGCGCATCCCCCTGCGATTGGGCGAGGATGCGTTCGGCAGCGGCCGGATCTCACAGGAGAAACAGAAGCGGCTGATGCGGACGATCAAATCGTTCCGGTTGCTGATGAAAGTTTTCGATGTAGTCAGTTACCGGGCCTGCGCGACCTCGGCCATGCGCGATGCTTCGAACGGCGGCCGCATTGCCGACCGGATTTACGCGAAAACCGGCATCCGCATCGAAATTATCGACGGTGTGGAAGAGGCGCGGATCGTTTACGACAGCCATATCGGCGACCTGCTCGAAAGCGAAGGGTGTTACATTTATGTCGATGTGGGGGGCGGCAGCACCGAAGTGAGCCTGATTCACGACGGCGAGTTGCATAGCTCCCGTTCTTACGATATCGGCACGGTGCGTATGCTCAGCGGGAAGGTCAGGGAACAGAGCTGGGAGGCGTTGCGCAGCGATATGGACGCGCTCCGCGATGCGTATCCCGGCCTGCAGATCATCGGTTCGGGCGGCAATATCAATAAATTGTACAGCCTGTCCGGGAAAAAATCCGACGGACAGTTGCCGGTAGCGACGCTCCAAAAACTGTACAACCGGCTCAAACCGCTCGATCCGGAGCAGCGCATGGAGCAATTCCGGCTCAATCCCGACCGGGCGGACGTGATCGTCCCTGCGGCTGAGATTTTTCTGACGATCGCCCGGCACGTCGAAGCTGCGACGATCTTCGTACCGACAATCGGGATCATCGACGGATTGACCCACACCCTTTGCGCCGACTATCTCCGGAATCATCCGGCCTGAGTTTCCGTTTCGGATGGCCTGTTTGGTGAAAATCCCGGAAACAGGTGGCGTTCGGGGCCTTTGTGTTTTAACCGTTCCGTTGCGTGGAATGCTTTCGGTTGTTTGTGAGATGCCTTCGTGTTTTCAAAAAAGGGTAGAGGCAAAGGGGATTTCCTTTAGAATTGTGCAACAAGTTGATACATGACTTGTTGCACTTTTTTAATTGGGACGAGGTAACGAAAAGGCAACGGTTCTATTTTCTGTTTTTTGCGTTTGGATTCATAGCCTCAAACAACTGAGACTAAGGTAATAAAATACTTCGAAAGCTGCAAATTTCAAAACTTTAAACGGGCAGAATTTGTCGGATTATCTGAACAGCGAAAGCGAGGAAGTGAAAGAGGCTTTTTCTCGGATAAAGGAAGCGGAACGGGCGTTGCAAAAGGCAATGGATAACTACCGTCCTTCGGTACTGGGCGAACGCTACCTGACGGGGGACGAAGTGTGCGATTACCTGCATATCTCGCCCAGAACATTGCAGACCCTGCGCGACACAAGGCAGATACCCTACACGTAGTCGGAGAGCGTACGATTATTTACCCCGAAGCGGGAATACGCGACACGCTCTGCAAGAATTACCGCCCTACTGAAGACCCGTTCTAACCTCACGAACGAGCCGAAAATAATCGAACCGGAACCGGGACACAAGAGGCGTTCGCCCTCTGTGTCCCGGTTTATATATTGCTCTCAAATTACATACATATCGAACTTTGGAGGAAGCGTATTATCGGTAGTGTCAACATCCTATTTTAAATTACTATCATTGAATATGTAATTTCATTAGATGAATTTTTTTCATTAATACTTGCGACTACTATTTTGATTTTGCTCATATCTCGTTCGATACTCTTTAGGCGCGATTCCTACATGCTGTTTGAAATACTTGCGAAAAGTGAACTGTTCCGGGAAATTGAGTTCGGCGGCAATCTCCTTGATATTCTTCTTGGTTTTTTCAAGCAGGAGTTTGGCCTGCACGATGGTTATGGCAATAATCCATTCCGATGGAGTCCGTCCCGTTTTTTTCTTGACAACGGAGGTAAAGTACCCGGTAGATAATCGGGCCTCATCCGCATAAAACGTCACGGAACGCTGCTCTTTAAAGTTTATATGCAAGGAGTATATGAAATTATAAACGATGTTTTCCTTCTTATCCACCGAATGCGATTCGACCAACTGATTGCGAAAATAAAGCCGGATAATTTCCAGCATCGCTTCTTGTTCCAGCAAATGAATCATCCGCAGGATCAAATTCTTTTCTTCTGTAATCATAGTCCGGTCCATCTCTTCGTACTTCTCCTCGATTTGCTGTTTACGGGCAACCAGAAAGCGAATATCACGTTCGTCCAATCGCAGACAGGGACTGTTGCGTAATTTCAAATGAAGGATCGTATCGATAATCGAATGGATCATGGGATAAAACACATCCAATTCATCCAGGATATGTATCCCGTCGAAATCGGAGCTTTGTGAAATCCGATGAATCATAACCAGCGGACTGACAATGTACAATACGCCCTTTTCCAGTCGGAAGATCTGATCGTTGATCAGTATCTCAGCAGAACCTGCCATGCAGAGAAACATACCTGCCTTATTACTGTATTCCGGAATGAAGTTATTCAGATATAACTCCATTTGATTCATATCCTTGTTATCCATATTTTACTTTTTTATCTACCGCAAAGATATTATTATTCTCAATTTAATGTCTGCTGTTAGGGTTAATTAGTGTCCAATAGTTGATATTGCTCAATGTAGTCATGAATCTGGCATTTTTTAAGCCATAGCACTCCTCTAATTTTGCATCAGAAAAAAGACAGCGATGGAAATAACGACCCTGCGAAATACGGAGTATAAAATCCTTGCGGCAGCCAAACGTGAGTTCCGACGTAACGGTTTCAACGGAGCACGGACAACTTCCATTGCGGCTCAAGCCGGTGTAACCCATGCGATGCTACACTACTATTTCCGTACGAAAGAAAATCTGTATGAGCGTATTCTCACACAGGAAATACGTGAAGCCTACAAAATATTAGTGTCGCTATTCGGCCCGAAAGAGCTTCCGTTACCTGAGCGAATCGCCGTGGGTAACGACCGCCAGTTCGATATGATAGCGAATAACCCCGATTTGCCCATGTTCATTATCAATGCATTATACTACGAGGCAAAGAATAAGAGATTGTGCTCGCGTATTTTGAAACGGGTCAATCGGTCGATAAACGAAATGCAGGAAGAAGCGGGCCTGATGGCAGAACGGGGAAAGTCGAAACCGGTGAATATAAAAGTTCTGCTTTTCGACATCTTGTCTTTGAATCTTGCGCCATTTGTTATTACCCCATTCATCGCTCCGATCGAAAGGGATGAGTTTTACAAACGTTGTAAGATCAGAAATAAACGAATAATCCAGCAATGTTTTAATAATTGAGTAGAGTCATGAAACGAACCTTTCTTTTGTGCGGCTGTCTTTTTACAGCCATTGTAGCCGGGGCGCAACCGACGCTCGATGAGTGCCGTCGTCTTGCGCGGGAACACTATCCCGAAATTCGGCAGTACGATCTGATCCGGCAGACCGAAGAATACACATTGTCGAACGCGAACAAGGCGTGGATTCCGCAGGTATCGTTCGCCGCACAGGCGACATGGCAAACCGCCGTACCGACGCTTCCCGATGTGCTGACAGGGATGCTGGCTCAGCAAGGGGTGGATATGCCGGGTATGAATAAGGATCAGTATAAACTTGCTCTGGAACTGAACCAGACGATTTGGGACGGCGGCAAGACGAAAGCGGATAAACAGATTGCAGAAACAGAAGCCGCCGAGCAAGTTCGGGCGACGGATGTTGATCTCTACACGCTCGAAGGACGTGTGGATAACCTCTATTTCGGAATACTCCTTCTCGACGAACGTATCGCGCAGACCGATCTGACGATTGAACTGTTACAAAGCAATCTCGACAAAGTGCGTTCACTTCAGAAAAACGGTGTGGCTATGCAGACCGATGCCGATGCCGTCGAAGCCGAATTACTGGCTGTCGGGCAGCAACGAACCCAACTCGAATCCTCGCGGGGTAGCTATCGCCGCATGCTGGAAATTTTTATCGGTCAGGAATTGGGAGAACAACCGCTCGTACGGCCGGATGCCGCGGAACCTGCCTTTTACGAAAACGCTCGCCCTGAACTGGCTTTATTCGATGCTAAAAAAGAGAAGTTCACTGCACAAGAGAAACTCATAAAAGCCTCTACACGTCCTCGATTCGGATTCTTTGCTCAAGGATACTACGGTTATCCGGGCATGGATTTTTTCGAGAGCATGATGGGTAGCGATTGGTCGTGGAATGCGATGGTCGGAGTGAAGATGTCGTGGAATTTCGGAGCCTATTACACGAAAAAGAACTCACTGAATAAACTCCGTACTGCAAAACATCAAATTGATGTGCAACGAGATATCTTCCTTTTCAATACTCAGTTACAGACAACCGAAGAGAGCGGCGACATTACCCGCCTGCGTAAAGCACTCGCCGATGATGACCGCATCGTGCAGTTACGTCGCTCGGTACGCGAAGCTGCGGAATCGAAACTCCGCAACGGCGTAATCGACACGAACGACCTGTTGCGTAAAATTACCGAAGAGGCGACGGCTGCAACAGCACGTTCCGCCCGAGAAATAGAACTCATCAAGACCATTTACGAATTAAAACATACGATTAACCGATAAAAAAATAATTATGAAACGGATTGCAATTTACAGCGCAGCATTGTTGACCATGACAGCTTGCGGACGGGGTCACGATTTCGATGCCACGGGAACTTTCGAAGCGACGGAAGTCGTCGTGTCGGCCGAAGCGGCGGGGCGCATTCTTTCGTTCGATGCGGAAGAAGGCGACATCGTGCGGGAGAAAGAGCAGATCGGAGCGATTGACACCGTACAACTCTATCTTCAAAAACTCCAACTCGAACGCCAGCGGGCCTCGATCGAGAGCAATCGTCCCGACATCCGCAAACAGGCAGCATCGTTGCGGGAACAGATCGCCAAGCAGGAAGTCGAACGAAACCGTATCGTAAGCCTGCTGAAAGATGGGGCGGCGACCACTAAACAACTCGATGACATAGACGCTTCACTCAAGGTGTTGAACGGGCAACTGGAGGCATTGCTTTCGACGCTGGGCAACAACACGGCGTCCATCAACGAGAACTCGTCGGCTCTCGAATTGCAGATCGCACAGATCGAAGACCGCCTGACGAAGAGCCGCATCGCATCTCCCATTTCGGGCATGGTCCTCGCCAAATACAGCGAAGAGGGAGAGTTGGCCTCTGTCGGACGACCGCTCATGAAGGTCGCCGATATGGATAATGTCTACCTGCGGGCCTATTTTACTTCCGACCAGTTGAGCAGCTTGAAAGTCGGACAGGAAGTAATCGTAACGGCCGATTTCGGTGGGGACGAACAGATCGACTATCCGGGGCGCATCACATGGATTGCATCGGAGAGCGAATTTACCCCCAAAAACATCCAGACCAAAAACTCACGGGCAAGTTTGGTTTATGCCGTAAAAATCGCCGTCAAGAACGACGGACGACTGAAATTAGGACTTTACGGCGAAGTGAAACTGCGTAAATCATAATCGAATCTGAAAATTGAAATGATGGAAACGCAGAACGCCATAGAAATTAACGGACTGACCAAATGTTACGGGAAGGTAACGGCTTTGGATGGCGTCTCGTTCGACGTGCGGCAAGGCGAACTGTTCGGATTGATCGGCCCGGACGGAGCGGGAAAAACCACGCTATTCCGACTCCTGACCACGCTGCTCAATCCCGATAGCGGAACGGCAACGGTCGACGGCATGGACATCGTATCCGAATACAAGCAGATTCGGGAGGTGGTCGGTTACATGCCGGGACGGTTTTCGCTTTATCCTGATTTGTCAGTCGAAGAGAATATCGCATTTTTTGCGGCATTATTCGGTGTCGGAGTGAAAGACAATTATGATTTGATCGCTCCGATTTACAAGCAAATCGAGCCGTTCCGGACCCGTCGCGCCGGGAAATTGTCCGGCGGCATGAAACAGAAACTGGCCTTATGCTGTGCCTTGATCCACCGTCCATCGGTCTTGTTCCTCGACGAACCGACGACGGGGGTCGATGCCGTTTCGCGCAGCGAGTTCTGGGATATGCTTGCCGAGTTGAAAAAGAAGGGCATTTCGATGCTCGTATCGACGCCTTATATGGACGAGGCGGGCCGTTGCGACCGCATCGCTCTGATCAACGAGGCTAAGATACTCGGTATCGACACTCCGCAAAGCATCGTAGCAGGATTCGATGAACCGCTCTATGCCGTTTCGGGCGGCGATATGTACGGATTACTTATTGAAACGCGGCGGGCAAAAGGAGTTAAAGAATGCTATCCTTTCGGAGAGGCACACCACATGATTACCGAACCGGGATTCGATGCGGCGGCGTTCGCCCGCGAACTGGCAAATCTCGGCTTCGGAGGCGTCGTGGTCCGTCCGGTCGAAGCAGGTATCGAAGATGTATTCATAAAACTGATGCGCCATGAATGATCCGATTATATCCGTAAAAGAATTATGCAAGACGTTCGGCGATTTCAAAGCCGTCGATCGTATTACGTTCGATGTGGAACGAGGAGAAATTTTCGGATTCCTCGGTGCGAACGGCGCAGGCAAGACGACTGCGATGCGTATGCTCTGCGGTTTGAGTTATCCCACATCGGGAAGCGGAACGGTAGCCGGTTTCGACGTGATGAGGCAGGGCGAAGAGATCAAACGCCACATCGGTTATATGAGCCAGCGTTTTTCACTCTACGACGACCTGACCGTACTGGAAAATATCCGACTGTATGCAGGTATCTATGGACTGACGCGCCGTCAGATGATCCGTCGCACGATCGTCATGCTCAACCGCCTCCATTTCCGTTCGGAAATCAATACGCTGGTCGGTTCGCTGCCGCTGGGATGGAAACAGAAATTGGCATTTTCGATTGCGACCCTGCATCATCCCGAAGTGGTCTTCCTCGATGAGCCGACGGGCGGCGTAGACCCCGTAACACGCCGTCAGTTCTGGGAACTGATCTACGAAGCGGCCGCCGAAGGAACGACGATCTTCGTTACGACGCACTATATGGACGAGGCGGAGTATTGTTCCCGTGTATCGATCATGGTCGATGGACAGGTCCGCGCTTTGGGCGCACCCGCTGAACTGAAAAAACAATTTGCCGCGGAGTCGATGGACGAGGTGTTCCGCATTCTGGCCCGCGGCGCCAAACGAAGCGAATAATATGGGAGGATTTTTATCATTTGTCAAAAAAGAGACGCTGCACATTTTGCGCGATCCGCGCACGATGTTCATCGCCCTGTTGGTTCCCATCGTGCAGACGCTCCTGTTCGGGTTCGCCATTTCGGTGGAAACCGAAAATATAGATTTTGCGGCCGTCGCCCCGAACCGAACGGACGCGATACGCGGTCAGGTGGAACGGCTTTCGTCCAACCCTTACTTTACGTTCAAGGGATATATCGACGGAACGGAAATAAACGATGCCCTGCGCCGCGGCGATGTAGATGCCGTGGCCGTCTTTGCGGACGATTACGACCGTCAGATCATGGCGGCAGCGAATGACGGAGCATCCGAAAAAGCCGTGCAGATTATTTTCGATGCCTCGAATCCCAATACGGCAACCGCCGGAGCCGGATATATGCAAAGTGTCCTGTTGGCGGATCAGCGTGCCGGAGCGGCCATGCCGGACTCCCATTTGCTGTATAACCCGCAGATGAAAAGCGCCTATAACTTCGTGCCGGGCATTATGGGACTTATATTCATTCTGATCTGCGCTCTGATGACCTCGGTGTCCATCGTGCGCGAGAAAGAAATGGGAACGATGGAAATCCTTTTGGTATCGCCCGTCCGCCCGATGTGGATCATTTTCGCCAAGATGATTCCCTATTTTCTGCTCTCGTGCGTCAATCTCGCCTCTATCCTGTTGTTGGCGGCATTCGTCCTCGATATGCCGATGTCGGGTTCCATGATCGGATTGATCGGAATATCACTGCTCTATCTAATGCTGGCCCTTGCTTTGGGTTTGTTCATCTCGACTCTTTCAGACCGCCAATCCACGGCACTGTTGATTTCGGCCATGCTACTGATGTTACCGATCATTATGCTTTCGGGTATGGTGTTCCCCATCGAAAATATGCCCGGTATCCTGCAAGGCGTATCGTGTATCATCCCTGCACGATGGTATATCGAAGCCGTGCGGAAACTGATGATCGAGGGTTTGCCTTTTGCCGCTGTTATGAAAGAATTTTTGATACTTCTGGTTATGACATTGGCATTGGTTGGCGTAGCCCTCAAAAAGTTCAATGATAAACTCGAATAGCCATGCGTACACTACTCGTACTACTCGATAAAGAGTTCCGGCAATTCTTCCGGAATGCCTTTCTGCCGAAGATGGTCGTAATTTTCCCTATGATGATTATGTTCGTCATCCCATGGGTTACGACGATGGATGTTCGCCATATCAGCGTTTCTGTGGTGGACAACGACCATACGGCGGCTTCGCGGCGATTGATTCAGAAAATCGACGCTTCGGATTACTTTACTTTGCACGATGTTTCGGAGCGCTATGAATCGTCGCTTGCCGCACTCGAAAAAGGCGAAGTGGATGTCGTCGTCGAAATTCCCGATGATTTCGAACGCGCCCTTGCAGCGGGGACACCGAAAAAAGTCAGTATCTCGGCCAATGGAGTGAATGCGCTGAAAGGAAACCTCGGATCACAATATACCGTGCAGGCCGTCATGCAGACCATCAATGAACTGCGGGGCGAACAAGGATTACCGGCAGCGGCGGATATGGTCGTTGTGGAGAATCGCTACAATCCGACACTCGAATACCGCAATTACATGATTCCGGCCCTGATGATTATGCTTCTGATTATGATTTGCGGATTCCTTCCTTCGCTCAATCTCGTAGGAGAAAAGGAGAAGGGAACGATCGAACAGATCAATGTAACACCCGTCGGACGATTGTCGTTCACGTTGGCCAAACTGATTCCTTATTGGATCATAGGATTCGTCGTATTGTCGTTCGTCATGTTGATTGCCGGATTGGTGTATGGATTGTGGCCGGACGGTTCGCTCGGAGCGATCTACCTGGCGGCTGTGTTGTTTATCTTAACCATGTCGGGAATCGGTGTAACGATCGCCAACAAATCGGAAACCATGCAACAGGCGATGTTCGTTATGTTCTTCTTCGTGATGATCTTCGTGCTGATGAGCGGGCTGATTACCCCGATCGACTCGATGCCTGCTCCGGCGCAAGGCGTTACCCGTCTGCTTCCGCCGCGTTATTTCGTGGATATCATGCGTGCCGTTTATCTGAAAGGGACGACCATCGGCGAACTGTTGCCCAATTATTGCGCACTGGCTCTCTTCGCCGTAGTATTCAATACATTAGCCGCTTTGACCTACAAGAAACAGGCGTAACGAATTTTTGAACGATGCTAACAGTTCTTTACAACATACCTCGAACGGCATGCGGGGAGCGTCGCATCACGAAGCAGCCGATTCGATAAACTTCAAATTTCCCGATTATGACACGTGAAATGATTTTACAGGAAGCCTATGCGCTATTCGAGGCAGAGGGAATCCAAAATATGCGTATGCGTAAGATCGCCGAAAAACTCGGTATCGACAAAAAGGAACTCTGCGAATATTTTCCCGATAAAAGGGAGTTGGTATGGAGAAGCGTCGAATACGGGATAGGACGGCTCGACAATGTCTTAGAAGATATCGGCCATAAGTTCCCTAATCCGGTCGAAATACTGGTTCGAACTGCGGTTACGGCCTTCGATGCCTTTTCCCGCATGCAATGGGCGTTCGTCGAAGACGTCGAAGGATGCCCGGCCGCTATCGATATCATTCATGACGAACGGTATAAAATTCAAAAGAATCAACCTATCGTTTTCCGGCAAGCCGTAGAAGAAGGATATATGCGCGGCGAAGCCTATTATGATCTGTTACTCCGGTTCTTCTGGGAACAATTCATGGCGCAGGGGCGTACCCGCGACGAGGCCATGCGTGTTCTTTTTTCCATATTACGCGGTGTTGCCACAGAAAAGGGTTGGAAGAAGATCGAACTCATACGAACAGAAATGAATCTGCAATACTGATGAAAACGGCAAATGATATACTTACATTCAAAAATCTATCCCGTATAACGGGAAATACCCCGACAAATCGAAGTTTTTTGGTATTGAAACGACATATCGACTCAGAAACGATTCCATACGAACGTCCGTTCAGGTCGGAGGTTTTCTGTATCGTCTTGTGTGTACGTGGTAAAGCAGAGGTGTCCATCGATCTGAACAGGCACGAGATACAGTGTAATACGCTGATTCTGATACGACCCGGAACGATATTTAATCTACACGTTTGTCGGGAATGTGAAATACTGTGTATCGTATTTCGTCCGGAAATCCGGCAGCACATTCCTGTGCCTGCCCGTGATTTAGCTGATTTGCAACGAAAAATCATACGGAATCCGGTTACATATCTGACAAACGAAGAGAAACGACAATTTTATTTAGTAATCAATGTATTACATGCGTTTGTAGATAATGATGGTAGTTTTTGCCGATTCTCCATGTATCATGCTATTGCCATGTTTCTGTATGTGATCAATACTTTATTGCAACGAATAGCCGGAAAATTGCCCGATTCGTTTAGAAATCGCCATGATGAATATTTCTACCGTTTCATTCAATTATTAATACAAAACTATAAAAATGACAGATCAGTCTCTTTTTATGCCGACCAATTATGTCTGACACCCAAATACCTCTCGTGGGTAGTTCGAGCGACAAGTGGTAAAACCGCATCGGAGTGGATCAATGAAACCGTCGTCAAAGAAGCTTGTTATCAATTGACGACCAGCGAACAATCCATTCTGCAAATCACATACGACCTCAATTTCCCGAACCAATCGTCTTTTGGCAAATTTTTTAAATCTCGGACGGGCGTATCTCCGAAAAATTACCGCACTCTATTCCGTGCAACTGAGGCGTAATCGGCACTCGGAAATCAATCCATACAGCCAGCCAGATAGACCGTGTAATAAAGATTAAGTTATCCTGTGATAATTTTATAGAATTCCCACAGGATAATTCTATAAAACTGTAGCAAAGGATTATTGTAACCGGACACAAATATCATTTTATCATTTTGTAAGGCTACAACCGTAGTATTGAATACGATTGTAGCCTTACAAAGCACCAAACTGTACGACAGTATTCTTCTTGAACGCCCGACCGCGAACCGCGCAAACGGGCTATTTCGCCGGTTATCCGGTTTGGTCGCCCGAAGCTTTATCGACCAATTGTCCATTCTGTAACCCAATCCAGAAAGGCTGAATCTCTCTTATGGACCAAACTTTCCGGCACGCGTCGAGCGTGAGCAAGTTGGGTTTTCGTTAAACGAAAACATTTCGGTTTAACGGGTTAAACCGAAACTCCTTTTGCTCCGGTGTCGCATTTTTCTTTATCAGCCAAACAAATCTCTAAGCCGTCGGGGTGTGCGCTTGCAGGGAACTCAAGCAGTATTTCATATGGTCATGAATTTAGCCCAACGATGGCTGTATGTTCATCCGCCGCCCCGGACTTCCCCAGACTATCCAAGACTCTTAACGACAAGCAGGTAAAGGAATGGTGTAACCTACCTGAAACGGTTATATATTGCGGGCAAAATCATCATCAGGCCGCTTTTATCGAGCAGCCGTAAAATGCAAAGAACCGATGAAAAACCGAGCACACCGTATCCGCGACCGATGAGCCTTTCTTATCGTACGGAACCGTAAAAAGAAAAGACAACACGAACAATCAACCGTAACCGGTTTCCACCATGAAGAAACCACCAACTGAAACCGGTTACCATGTAAAATTTAACACCGAAAAAAGTATGGATAAAATCGTTTGCGTCGGGGAGCGGACATGGATGAAGCTCCTCGCCCGACTGGAAGAGTTATCGACCCTCGCCGGAGAGGTCCGGCAGAAATTCGACCCGCAGGTATCGGAGGGATGATTGGACAGTCAGGATGTGTGCCTATTGCTGAACGTTACCAAGCGTACACTTCAAACTTACCGGGACAAGAAGCTGTTGTCCTATACTTCGATAGGAGGCAAGTTTTTCTACCGGGAAAGCGACGTGGCAGAATACCTCGAAAGTAAAACTATTAAAAGAAAGTAGGTCATGTCCTGGGATTATTTGAACAGCGAAAGCGAAGAGGTAAAGAAGGCCTTTTCGCAGATCAGTGAAACGGAGAAGGCTTTGCGGAAAGCCATCGACAACTACCGTCCCTCGGTTATGAAAGAACGGTACCTCACGGGAGAAGAGGTATGTGCCTACCTACATATCTCGCCCCGCACATTGCAGAACCTACGGGACAGCCGGCAAATACCTTTTACTGTTATCGGCGGACGAAACATCATCTATCCCGAATCCGGCATCCGCGAAACCCTGCTCGACAACATGCGCCATGTCGAAGAACCGTTCTAAAGCGAAAAGGAGCGGCTGACGCAGAAGAATGACGGCAAGAGTCGATATCATATGAACTATCCGGAATTTCCGGATAGTTCAAATAGAAGGCAGCCATGAGGTCAAATATTACATCTTTCGGATGATTATCGCCGTCGGGTTCAAAACAAACAACGCCCAGGCCTCACAGTGTAAGTCAAATTGAGTTATACCCATTGAAACAGCAATAATACAAAAATCCGCCCGTACCCTGACAAAAAAGGATACGGGCGGTTTAATTTCTCATTGATCATCGGAAAAGTTTACCAGTATGCCGGAATTTCATTGATCTGCCCGATATCCAGCAGGTAGAAACTGACTCCACCGATCCGGTCATTGGACGTGCAGTGATAATGGCCGTAATACCACTGTGAGAGGGGATGCTCGTCCGCAAGCAGCCGGTTATGGATTTTATCCATCGTCGCACGTTCGTCGTCTATATCCCTGCCCAAGTCGGGATCGTAGTCCATCCACATCTCTATTCCCTTTTTGGTGGTAGGGTAACAAAATGAAGGCGCCGTGTGGGTAACGACCGTATCGATGCGCAATCCCTGCTCTTTTATCGCCTTCATCTGTTGTTCGTTGAACTGCGGCGCTTCGTTCTCCCAATAGAGTTTCCGGGACGGATGGCCCTTGATTTCGTTGATCTGCATTTGACCGATACGGTATCGGCGGTCTATCGATATGGCGCCCCCGACACACAGGATCGTACGGTCTTTAAATCGTACGACCGAATAGTCGGGCAGGGTTTTCATCCGGGGAAAAGAGATAAGTTCACGCTCGAAATACTCCGGGTCGTCATGGTTGCCCCGCACCAGGAGTAGGCCGCAGTTGAGTTTTTTGAGCGTCTTAACGATACGTTGATAGGTCCGGCGGTAATATCCGAGTTCGTCGAAGCCTATGCCGCAGTCCCCGGCTACGATAACCAGCGTATCGGTAAGCTCCATGCGCAGCATCTTCCCGACCAGAAAGTCGAACTCCCCGTGAATATCCCCGCTTACCGCACATGATGCATACTGCCCTGAATAATCGTATGTTTTCATCTTGTAAATCAGTTACTGCAAAGGAAATAGATTCTTTCCCCGTTGTCAAATCTTTCCTGCTCTTTGTCGATATGAAAAGCCAAATTAGATGATTTTACCCTCTAATCCCCTCAATTTACAGCTTCAAGGCTGATTCCATTCGCCCGGTTCCTGAACCTGTGATGTGATCCTCAATCCGGGGAACGGACCCGTCGCTGCTTTCGGCAGCCATTTACAAAGTATAGTATATCGCTATTTACCTGTATTCGGGCAGATAATTCTGCCGGGCATATTGGGCGAAAGGCTCTCCTTTAGTTTTCTCCATGACTGCTTCATATACGGCCCCGACACTGATAAATCCTCCGCAGCGGCGGGACAACTCACCGTCTATGCCCACGTCGAACCTCAGGTCGGGCGACTGGCGGTTATATTCGTCCAGCTTGCCGTGGCAATGTCCGTGCAGCATGACCGAGCCGTGGGGCTTACGGTTCCAGGTCAGCAATGGATAATGGCACAGATTCAGCACCATGTTCTCCGTCAGCCGGGAGCACATACTTGGACGAACCGTCAGGTCGAGTATTTGTGCTGTGGTCTGGAAATAGTTCGGGTAGGCTTTGACCGAACCGTCATGGTTACCGGTTATGAGGTATTTGCGTCCGGGCAGTTTTTCCAGCAGATGCCGGGCGTCTTCGCTTTTGAAGAATGTAAGATCGCCGAGGATGTAGACCATATCCTTCTTGTCCACGGTTGACCGCCAAAGGTCAAGCAACCAGGCGTCGTGAGCCGCCGTATCGTCCCGGTCGGCAAAAGGCCTATCCGTTTGGTACCGGAGTATGTTCCGGTGGCCGAAATGCAAATCAGCAGTAAAAAATATCCTATTCATATTGCTTTTTTCGTTTGTGGAGCGACCTTCGCCGGACCGCTTCATGGGTTATAAAATTTGTTCTCAGATTAAGAGTTTCAATTGTGTAGTACAATGGATTCGCACATTCAATAATCGGTTTCATTTTTTCTGGTTTTAATAAGTGAATAGTAAACAATAACCAATAAAAAAGAGATACTGCCCGAAGGCAGTATCTCCTATGATAGTCGTGAATTATCCTTTTATCGGAAACTACGCATACGAACATACCGCCCTGACCGGGGTATTTTAATAATACCGCCCCGGTGTTCAGGTAATGGAATGTTCGGGAAGTTTATCATCTGTTCGTATTCAGCGGGTTAACGGTGCAAAGATAAATGCTCTTTGCCGAACTTTATAATCTTGAAAAGGAAATTTAGCATTATTTCAATCCAATCAACTTGTATTCGAGTTCTGATAATGTTATGATACATCGAACTTTTTTCTATAATATACCCGATATCATTTGTGTATGCACAAATATTTGGATAAAGGCTCCAGTTATGAGAAGTACGAAACAGTTCAACATGTTCATTTCAGACAATAGCGAGCAGAAACGTATGCGTAACATTGAATGCCATAGCCACAGACTTAGACGGAAGTTTGTATTGCATAGCTATTAATACACAATTGTTTAAACTTTTGATAAAGAGTAAATAGCATTAACATAAGATGCGGATTGGCCATGAACCAAAAGCATAATTTCAAATACCTCAATTAATTGCATTAAGGATTAAATCCTATATTTGTATAATATATCGAAAAAATTATACCATGATGACGACCCAAAGCGAAGCCGCATTAGAGAATGGATTGATAAAGACCCTCATAGATAACAGCTACGAGCGCGTTATTATCAGAGAAGAGGAAAATCTCAGAGCGAATTTCAAGACGCAACTGGAAAAGCACAATCGAAAAGAGCTTGCGCTTCATGGACGGTCACATCTGACAGATTCAGAATTCGATAAGATATTGATTTACCTCGAAGGCGGGACACGGTTCGAGAAAGCGAAAAAATTACGCGACCTCTACCCTCTGGAAACCGAAGATGGACAGCGTATCTGGATTTCATTCCTCAATCAACGTAAATGGTGTCAAAACGAATTTCAGGTTGCAAATCAGATAACGGTTGAGGGACGCAAGAAATGTCGCTACGACGTAACGATTCTTGTGAACGGATTGCCATTGGTGCAGATAGAGCTGAAAAAACGCGGCGTCGAATTGAAACAGGCTTACAATCAAGTGCAACGCTATTATAAGACTTCGTTTCACGGGTTGTTCGACTATATCCAACTTTTCGTAATTTCCAACGGGGTGAATACCCGTTATTTCGCCAATAACCCGAACGGCGGTTACAAATTCACATTCAACTGGACGGACAAGAACAACCGCCCGTTCAACGATCTGAACATGTTCGCCAACTTCTTCCTGGACAAATGTACGCTGGGAAAGATCATCAGCAAATACATCGTATTGCACGAAGGCGAAAAGTGTTTGATGGTATTGCGTCCCTATCAGTACTATGCCGTAGAGGAGATCATCAACCGCGTGGAGAATACCAACAAAAACGGATATGTCTGGCATACGACGGGAGCAGGGAAAACGCTTACATCGTTTAAAGCGGCTCAACTCGTTTCGGAGATCGACGGTGTGGATAAGGTTCTGTTCGTAGTCGACAGGCACGATCTGGATACACAGACGCAGAGCGAATACGAGGCGTTTGAACCGGGCGCGGTCGATGGTACGGACAATACACGTGAACTGATAAAGCGGTTGAGCGGAGATTCCAAAATCATCATCACGACGATCCAGAAGTTGAACTGCGCCGTTACGAAAGATTATTACAACAAACATCTGCAAGAAATTCGCGATAAAAAAGTAGTAATGATCTTCGACGAATGCCACCGCAGTCATTTCGGCGACTGTCATAAGAATATCGTCCGTTTTTTCTCAAACCTGCAAATCTTCGGGTTTACCGGTACGCCAATCTTTGCCGAAAATGCCAAACAGGAACATACGACGGCTGAAGTATTCGGGGAATGTTTGCATAAATATCTGATCAAGGACGCTATCGCTGACGAAAATGTATTGGGCTTCTTGGTCGAATATTACACAGGAAACACGACCTCCGACTACGAGAATGAAGCAAGAATGCGGGAAATAGCGCAATTCATTCTCAACAACTATAACAAATCTACTTTCGACGGAGAGTACAATGCCTTGTTCGCCATTCAGTCCGTACCGATGTTGTTGCGGTATTATAAAATTTTCAAAGAACTAAATCCAAAGATCAGGATCGGAGCGATCTTCACTTATGCGGCAAATGCGGATCAAGATGACGAGCAAACTGGCATGAATCAGGGGTTTGCCAGCAAGAGAGTCGATGCGGACGAATTGCAGGGTATTATGGACGACTACAACCGAATGTTCGGCACCAGCTTCTCGACTGACAATTTCAGCGCTTATTACGACGACGTGAACGAGCGTATGAAGAAGCGCAAGAAAGATATGAAGCCTCTCGATCTGCTGCTTGTCGTCGGTATGTTCCTTACGGGCTTTGACGCCAAAAAGCTCAACACGCTCTATGTCGACAAAAACCTGGAATATCACGGCCTGTTGCAGGCGTTCAGTCGCACGAACCGAATACTGAACGAGAAAAAACGATTCGGAAAAATCGTTTGCTTCAGAGATTTAAAAGCGAATGTCGACGCGGCAATCAAGCTCTTCAGCAATAATGAGCCGAACGAATTTATCGTTCGGGAACCGTTCGAAAAAGTCCGTAAGGCACTCAACCTGAAAATGGAAGAGTTCCTGAAAAAATACCCAAATATCTCCTATATCGACGCACTGAAAAGCGAAATAGAAAAACGGGAGTTCGTATTGGCATTCCGCGAGATTATTCGAGGCAAGATCGAAGCGCAAATTTACGAAGAATATGAAAAGGACGATCCCTATTTTCTCATGTCGGAACAGGAATATATGGATTTCCGTTCCAAATACCTCGACATTGCCATCGGGCATACGGGCGAAAATAAGGGCCACTCGACAAAACAAGATGCGGAGCAGCCCGAGTTCGATGGCATCGACGATATCGATTTCTGCTTAGAGTTATTGCACAGCGATGTAATTAATGTCGCTTACATTCTCGCTCTGATCGAAGACCTGAATCCTGAAAGCGACGACTATCACGAAAAACGCCAGCACATCATCGATACGATGATCAAGGACGCCGCTATGCGTAATAAAGCGATGCTGATCGATGGATTTATCCGGCAGAATGTCGATGACGACAAAACAGGATTCGCCCGCGCGAAAGCAGACGGGTCTATCGACCTGGAAACCCGACTGACCAATTACGTGTCAGCCGCACGCAATAAGGCGATCGACCGGCTTGCCGAAGAAGAAGGACTATCCCGCGAAGCTCTCCGGGATTACTTGGCACAATACGATTACCTGCAACGCGAAAAGCCCGAAATCATTCAGAATGCCATTAAAGAGAAGAAAGTCGGGCTGAAAGAACGCCGTAACATTCTCAAGCGGGTATTAGGTAAACTGCGCGTAATTATCGACACTTTTAGCTGGGAATAAAAACATAGACGATGAAAGAATTGAATTCAGGCTTCGTATATATTCTTACCAATCCGAGTTTTCGCGAGGATTGGGTAAAGATCGGTAAAAGCATACGCCCTGTCGATATCCGGTCTAAAGAACTGGACAATACGGCAGTGCCTCTGCCTTTTGAGATTTTCGCGACTATGCAGACTGCAAAGTATAATGAGGTTGAGAAGCTGGTACACAAAACTATCGACCGATTGACGGATCTGCGTATTCGCCAAAATCGGGAATTTTTCAATGTCGCACCACAAGTCGCATTGGATATATTCAGAGATATCGCACAGACAATAGATGACGCGGTCGTCACCGAATACGAGAATAATCTTCCGATAAACAGGGCAGACAGATTGCCGGATCAGCCAAATGTACGTACCGTAAAACGGGGACGTTTCAAATTCAGTATGGTAGGAATCAAAATCGGAGAGTTTATAACGTTCACTCCGACCGGTATACAAGTGAAAGTCGCCAGCGACGACTCTATCGAATACGAGGGACGTATCTACAAGTTATCGCCGTTCGTCGGCACGTTCATGCCCGCGGAGCGACGAAACACATCGGGAGCTTATCAAGGAGCCAAATATTTCTCGTATAACGGGAAAATCTTGGATGATCTACGTAAGGCGTCCGAGCGCTGCGATAACGCAGAAACACATACAGTAACTGAAATAGAACAGTAAGATATTATGAGCGAAGAATTACAACAAAAGCTCCGCAGCCAGCTTTGGACCGTTGCCAATACCCTGCGTGGCAATATGTCGGCCAGCGATTTCATGTATTTCACATTAGGATTCATATTCTATAAATACCTGTCGGAAAAAATCGAACTCTATGCCAACGAAGAGCTGAAAGAAGACGGTCTGACCTTTTCGGAAGTCTGGTCGGGGAAAGACGAAGAGCTGAAGGGTGACCTCAAAGAAGCGTGCATACAGGACCTCGGATATTTTGTCGAACCGGAATACCTATATTCCACCATTATCTCGATAATCGACCGCAAGGAAAATATCCTGCCATCGCTCGAGCGTTCGCTCAAGAAGATCGAGGACAGCACCATAGGACAGGAAAGCGAAGACGATTTCGGCGGATTGTTTTCGGATATCGATCTTGCATCGCCCAAGTTGGGACGGACGGCAGACGATAAGAACAAACTCATCAGCGACGTACTTGTCGCGTTAAACGGCATTGACTTCGGGCTGAAGGAAGCACAGGAAATCGATATTCTCGGCGATGCCTATGAGTATATGATTGGCCAATTCGCAGCCGGAGCAGGGAAAAAGGCAGGTGAATTCTATACTCCCCAAGAGGTGAGTCAGATCCTTGCCGAGATCGTTATTACCGACAAACAGCGTCTGAAGACCGTATACGATCCGACTTGTGGCAGTGGCTCGCTCCTCCTCCGTACGGCTCGCAGCGGCCATGCCGATGCGATCTTCGGACAGGAGAAAAACCCGACGACCTTTAACCTCTGCCGAATGAATATGCTGTTGCATGGGATCAAATACAATGATTTCGATATCCGCAATGGCGATACGCTCGAAGCCGACGAATTCGGCGACCGGCAATTCGATGCGGTCATTGCCAATCCGCCGTTCTCGGCCGACTGGAGTGCAGCCGACAAGTTCAATAACGACGACCGGTTCAACAAAGCAGGCGTTCTTGCACCCAAATCGAAAGCGGACTATGCCTTCATCCTTCATATGATTTATCATTTGAACGACGGCGGAACAATGGCCTGCGTAGCTCCGCACGGCGTATTATTCCGCGGGGCAGCCGAAAGCAAGATTCGTCGTTTCCTTATCGAAAAGAAAAATTATATCGATGCGATTATCGGGCTTCCGGCCAATATCTTTTACGGCACGAGCATCCCGACATGCATCCTTGTGATGAAAAAATGCCGTAAGCAGGACGATAATATTCTCTTTATCGATGCCTCGCGTGAATTCGAAAAAGTCAAAACGCAGAACAAACTCCGTCCGGAACATATCCAAAAAATCATAGACACCTACCGGAATCGTTCAGAAATCGATAAGTATAGTCATTGTGCAACGTTGCAGGAGATTGCCGATAACGATTACAACCTCAACATCCCGCGCTATGTCGATACGTTCGAAGAGGAAGAACCTATTGATATTAAGGCTGTCATGGCGGAAATCAAGGAATTGGAGGCCAAACGTGCCGATCTGGACAAGCAGATTGAAGTTTACTTGAAAGAACTGGGGATTGTCGAATAAACACGAAGCAAAAACAATGGCGACAAATAACAACAATAAAACCCTCAATGTTCCCCATTTGAGATTCCCGGAGTTTACGGGGGAGTGGAACTTTTCTACAATCGGTGATGAATTTGATTTGTATTCCGGAAATACACCAAGTAGATTGGATAAAGAACAGTTTAAGGGGAAAGTTAATTGGATTTCAAGCGGAGAGTTGAAAGAGCATTATATATGCACAACAAAGGAAAAAATTACAGAAGATGCAGCCTGTAACAACAACCTAAAGATATTGCCCATTGGAACATTTGTTATTGCTATATATGGTTTGGAAGCAGAAGGAGTAAGAGGTACATGTTCTATTACCAAAGAAATTTCAACTATCAGCCAAGCATGTATGGCTTTTATGCCTAAAGGAAATGTTACAAATGAGTTTTTATACTCATGGTATAAGAAACACGGAAATCTTATCGGCATTAGATATGCACAGGGAACAAAACAACAAAACCTAAGTTACGATATTATCAGCCAATTTCGTATATCATTTCCTTCAACACAAGAGCAAGCAAAACTTAAACGTTTCATATCATTACTTGACGAGCGAATTACTACCCAAAACAAAATCATTGAGAAATATGAATCCTTAATTCAGGCAATTATTTATCAGAAAAAGACGGATGGAATACGCAAGGGGAATTGGCAGAAAACGGAATTAAGCAAAGTCCTACAAGAAAGTAATGAAAAGAATATAAATGGCTATACCGTTTGTTCCGTATCTGTCAGTCAAGGTGTCATTAATCAGATAGAATATCTTGGACGCTCTTTTGCAGCCAAAGAAACATCGCATTACAATGTCGTTAAATATGGTGACATTGTTTATACAAAAAGCCCAACAGGTGATTTTCCTTATGGGATAGTAAAACGCAGCTATATTAAAAACGCTGTTGCAGTTTCACCTTTGTATGGTGTATATAAGCCGATTAAAGACAACATCGGAGTTATTCTGCACTTCTACTTCATGCAACCTAACAATGCATTCAATTATTTGCATCCACTTATACAGAAGGGAGCGAAGAACACCATTAATATTACTAATGAACGTTTCTTGGAAAACTCCATTCCTTTTCCAAAAACAGAGGATGAAATAGTCTATATTGCTAATGTCTTGACAAGTATTCAGAAAAAGATTAATATCGAGAAAAGTTTGTTACAGTCGTATGAGAAAGAGAAACAATACCTACTTCGTCAGATGTTCATATAAACAACTGACGTAAGAGGTAACTTTTCTGTTCACAAAGTAATTTGGCTATATTCTTTTCGATAGAAAGCTTATCTGAATAGGCTTTGAGAGCTGTGTAGATCTTGTTCTGTTTTTCTACCGTTGGAAAAAGAAACATTTTTTTCATGAAATCGCTCTTTTGCAAATTGAAGCGTGTACTACCTTGTGCTAATGGGAAAACAGCTTTTCTAAATGATTTGGTTGAAATATAGTATGCTAAAAATGGAGGAAAAATCTTACTTTCAATACGAATATGGACACCAAAGCAAAAACTGTTCAGGTATAAAGGATAAGAATCTCCCAAGTACACAGCCCCCATTCCAACTTCATTCGGTGTTTCAGATGACAAGGTGAAAAGAATATCACCATAGCGGACAACTGATTGTTGCTCTGTTACATTGATTTTGACTAAACCAACATCTGTTGTATCAATGATTTGATTCTGATAGACATTCATATATGTTATGTACGGCCACCCCTCACCAAAATCTTCTGCACTTTTACCAGATAAACCTGAATATGGCTCTCCAAAATCATTAAATGATAATTCAACTTTATGTTGTTCTGATTCTATTAAGGTATCACACATTGCCTGAATTAAGGATTCATATTTCTCAATGATTTTGTTTTGGGTAGCGATGCGTTCGTCAATGAGGGATAGTAAAGATGTTATCTTTCGCTGCTCTTCAATAGATGGATAACAGACTTTGATTCTTTTGAGATTTTCACCATATAAATGAACAACTGAAACTCCCTGAGCAATACATGCAATATCATGCTTGCGCACACCATTTAATTGATAAGCGAAAAATCCACCATTTTGAGATTTTAATCGAATAATATTCAAATCTCCCCCTAACAAAACATCATTATACGGCACACATCGAGCAGTTGAAATGTCAATAGCTGTTTCTCCAGAACAAGGTATTATAACATCATTTGCTTGGCTTTTTACCAATGCAGAAGAATTTAAAGTCGTTTTGCTGTAAATTTCATTGATTATCTCAGACTTATATTTAGTGTATAATTCTCCATATAAAATACATGGAGTACCTTGATCTGATAATTGCTCTTTTGAAATACCGTTGCCTTTGGTAATATTAGCAATCTGACCTAATAAAACTTTCTTCCACTCCCCCGTAAACTCCGGGAATCTCAAATGGGGAACATTGAGGAAAGTTCAGTTATTAAATACCTTACGTTTATCTTTCTGCTATATAATCTAAACTTTTTAAATCATGTCAGCAGAAACTAAACTTTCGAAAATCGTCGCTCTATGGAAAGAGGACAAAAAGCAGTATGTAAAGCGCTCAACCTTTTCTGCCTACACACTATTAATCGAGAATCATATTTTGCCATCGTTTGGTGAAATGGTACTGGTCGAGGAACAGGACGTACAAGCCTTCGTATTTCGTAAACTCGACGAAGGATTAAGCCAGAAAACAATCAAGGATATTTTGATTGTTCTGAAAATGATACTGCGTTTCGGTGTCAAGAACCAAATGATTGAATATCGTCAGATAGACATAAAGTTTCCGACCGAACGAGACAAACATTCAATAGATATTTTGAGCCGTTCGCATCAAAGGCAGATCATGGAGTATGTCCAGTCTCATTTTACATTCAAGAACCTGGGTATTTACCTGTGCCTGAGCTCTGGAATGCGTATCGGGGAGATCTGTGCGCTGACATGGGACGATTTGGATATCGAAAATGGAGTGATCCATGTTCGAAAAACGATTCAACGCATCTATATCGTAGAGGCGGACCGGAAACATACCGAGGTGATTCTCGACACTCCGAAAACCAAAAACTCCATCCGGGAAATTCCGATGACAAAAAACTTGCAGAAGATGATTCGCCCTATCAAAAAAGTTGTGAATGAAAATTTTTACGTCCTGACGAATGATCCGACGCCGACCGAACCGCGCACCTATCGGAACTATTACAGGCAATTCATGCAATCGCTCGGACTGCCCGCCATGAAATTCCACGGTTTACGGCATAGCTTCGCCACCCGCTGCATTGAAAGCAAGTGCGACTACAAAACCGTAAGTGTACTGCTCGGGCATTCTAATATCAGCACTACACTCAATTTATACGTCCACCCGAACATGGAACAGAAACGCCATTGCATCGATCAAATGTGCAAAATGCTCAGATAAACTCTAATAAAGACTCTATTTGTATAGTTTATTAGGAAACTAAAACCGTCTCATGATATACGTGAGACGGTTTTATTATATAAAGGAGGATGTTGAAATAGCATTAATAGGAATACTCTCTTTGTTAATTAAGAATCCAGTGTGCTCAACACGAATATTTAAGGTATCTATCGAGCCATCCTGAACTTATCTGCTATTTTTTCGGTCAGCATATCCATATCCCGGCCTATTTTGTCGTTGGTGATTTTCGCATAAATCTGCGTGGTGGTAATATGCTTATGCCCTAACATCTTGCTGACCGTCTCCAGCGGTACGCCCTGAGACAGAGTAACTGTGGTTGCGAAAGTGTGCCGCGCTGCGTGCATCGTCGGATTGAACGACAATCCGGCATGACGGGCAACATGGCGAAGCGACATATTCATCGAATTACCGTCCTTAACCGGGAACACCTTATTGTCCGGTAACCGCAAGCGGCTATACTTCTCAACAAGGCTTTTGGCTACAGGCAGGAGTTTGACCCGGAATTGCGTACCCGTCTTTGCCCGGTTGTCGATAATCCACATATCGCCCCGTTCATCCGTATGGATGTCGCCATGAGAAAGTTTCTGTACATCGGCATAGGCCAAACCCGTGAAGCAATAGAAGATTTGAATTTTACCCGTTGAAAAACAGATAATTAAAGAAAGGAAGAACAACAATGGGTAACGATATAGAAACGAGCGAAACTCTTCGGTCTGCTTTGGTTTTCCATTGTTTCAAATAACTATAACACAAAGATAAAACTTTTATCTGAATTGACTTGGAGGAGCATTAAAATGTTTCTGAAAAAATTTATTAAAGGCACTCTGACTTTCGAAACCTAAGAGATAAGCGATTTCTACCAATGGAATTTTTTCTTTTAAATATCTACGGGATAATTCCATTCGCAAACTATCTAATATCTGCTGATAAGATGTGTCTTCCTCTTTCAGTTTCCGATGAAGATTGCGTTTGCTCATATTGAATCTATTAGCAACAATATCTAAAGTCAGATTTGACGTTGAAATGCTATGCATAAGAAATCGCCTTACAGAATTCGACCAATTTGCGTTCCGTTGTTCTTCTGCCCTTCGGATTTCATGCATATAATCCTCAAAGATTGGCAGTAAACCATTATTGGGAGTTACAATTGGTAAATCCAGAACAGATCTGTTATATACAAGGGCAAACTTCTCTTGCTCAAATTTTACTGGACAACAAAGGTACGACAGCAATTTATCATTTTCACCCTCTTTAGCATATATTGAATGTGCCAAGACAGGACACAAATATCGTCCGGTAAAGCTATATGCGTATTGAAGGGCAATTCCATATTGCATTTCGAGCCATTGTCTGGAAGCGACAGGATATGTTTCAGAAAACTCATGAGATATTGCCAATTCAAAATAAAAGAAATCTCCATCTTCTCTTGTGGTCTGTTCATGTATATCACTTGCTGTAGGGTCTATAAAATCAAGCGGATTTGCAAATAACTCACGAGTAGTTGTATTGTTTTTACAAACATTAAAAATACTTCCGGTTACGATGAAAGGAAACATAAAACCGGTTTCCAACCCAATCCGGTGATTTTTCTTTTTGGCAACAACTAACTCAATATATCGTCCAAAGATACCTGCATCTATTTTTTCGAGCGGAGACTCTAATACTTTAAAATCAGTGCTAAACTCGGAAAATATTTTAGAAATATCTACCTCCACCTCTTCAAACTGCTTTAAAAGTAAGCTCAAAAATCCTGCTGTGATATACATAGTTAAAACATATTTGTCATTTTTGGACAAAAATATGGCTTAAATTTCAATTGAGCAAAGTATTATTGAATCTAATTTTGTACCAGTAGATATTTGACAGAAAAACAATAAATAAAAATGAATAATATGAAGACAAAAGTGATTGTAACCGGAGGACTGTTGCTAATATTACTTAGCCTGTTCCACCTTTCGTTTTGGAGTTTATTCAACTGGCAGGAAGAGTTGTCTCGATTAAGCGAAACAAATAGCGGTATTATGCAATTATCCACTATCGGGTTTGCAAGCTTGTTTATAGCTTTAGGAATAATATTTATCATTTATCCTGCCGAGATAGCTAATACAAAATTAGGTAAAGCCCTAATGTTTGCCCTTTCGTTCTTTTTTCTTGTGAGAACTATTGCTGAATTTGTATTTCCGGGAAGTTCTATTGAATTGGGGGTATTTCTGTTTTTATGTACTCTTATGTTTTTTGTTCCTGCATTGAATAAGAAGTAGTAAGATGTCAACCAGTAAAATAGATCAAAAAATCTGTTCTGTAATTTTTCATATTTGCATCCATTTAGAACGAATATGATTAAAAAATATTATATTTGTAACCTATGTGTAAAACAAAGAAGGAATCCGTGAAGTAAATAACCTTTGGCATTCTGTCAAGGTTATCCCTTAATTTATACTCAGGCATATTCTTGCCGGAGTTTTTTCCAATAATACAAGTATAATCTCATGCTCATAATGTAGATAGCTACTATCTGCAATATATGCGTGCTTAAATAACAATGAAATGACAAATTCAAATGATATACGAATCCGTGAGACAAGAACGGACGACTTCAACAATATAATGGCTGTTGAAAAACAAGCATTTGGTTATGATAAAGAAGCGAAATTAGTAGCTGACTTATTAGCTGATAGAAGCGCAGAACCAATAATTTCGCTGCTCGCTTTCTACAAGGATGAAGCTATCGGACATATTCTTTTTACTAGAGCATATTTAGAACACCAAGAGGCACAGTCAATGATGCACATACTCGCACCTTTAGCCGTCAAACCGGAGTATCAACGACAAGGTATCGGTGGAATGCTTATAAAGGCAGGAATACAGATTCTAAAGGAAAAAGACTCGAATCTCGTCTTTGTATTGGGGCATAAAGAATATTATCCGAAATATGGTTTTATACCAAATGCAGCCATGTTGGGCTATCCTTCTCCTTATCCTATATTGGAAGAATATAGCGATTACTGGATGGTTCAGGCAATCAGTTCGAAAGGATTTGAAGTAGGTAAAGGAAAGATAAAATGTTCTAATGAGTTGAATAAACCCGAGCATTGGAGAGATGAAGTATCAGATAGATAACTTTAATTAAAAACATCATGAGTAAAGAAAATAAAACAATTCACGAATTCGATTTCAGCCTGATCTGCGAATACTTTTCAAACGTAGAACGTCAGGGGCCGGGTAGTCCTGAAGAGACTCTGAAAGCATTGAGCTTTATTGACGGACTGACCGACAATTCCCACATTGCTGATCTCGGCTGTGGAACAGGTGGACAGACTATGATTCTGGCACAAAACGTTCCGGGAGAGATCGTCGGACTTGACCTGTTTCCCGACTTCATTAATATATTTAATCGGAATGCCGAACAACTCGACCTTTCTGACAGAGTAAAAGGCATTGTCGGTTCAATGGACGATCTTCCTTTCGGAAAAGAAACCTTAGACCTTATCTGGTCTGAGGGGGCTATTGCTAATATCGGTTTTGAACGAGGATTAAGCCATTGGAAAGACTTTCTTAAAAAAGACGGCCATATCGCTTTGACATACGAGTCGTGGTTTACCGATGAACGTCCTGCTGAAATTGAAAAGTTCTGGCTTGAAGCGGTTCCTGAAATGAATACGATAAGCCATAATATTTCAGTATTGCAGAAAGCAGGTTATAAACTTGTTGCCGCATTTACACTGCCTGAAATGTGTTGGACAGAGCATTATTTTAATCCGTGCAGCAAAATACAAGAGGTATTTCTGAAAAAACATGCAGGCAACAAAACTGCGGAGGAATTTATAGCCGGGCAACGCCATGAAAAAGTGTTATATGAAAAATATAAAGAGTTCTATGGCTATGTCTTTTATATCGGAAAGAAGATTTAATTAACACAAAGGGAAGATTGTCGTAAAATGATAGTCTTCCCCACATCAAAGAAAGAGTAAAATGATATACTTAAATCAAGAAATAGAAAACAAATTAAAAAATCAAGGTGCAGAGCTAATACGCTTTGTCAGTATATCACATTTAGCGAAAAAACAAAACAGACAATTCCCTACCGCCATTGTTTTTGCACTTCCACTAACCCCACCATACATTCAGGAAGTATTTAATACGCCCAACTATGTACAGGCACGGGTAGAAGATAATTTCAATTTCGACGATGATGAATACTTGCAAACTGAACATAAGACAGGAGAAATCGCAGACCAGTTAGCCCAATTGCTTGCTGATAAAGGTTATAAAGCCATGTCGCAATCCGATGAAGCACTTTTGGCTGATGGAATGTTCAATTTTGAAACGAAAGAATCTGTTTTACCCCATAAAACAATTGCACTACTCAGCGGATCAGGATGGATTGGGAAAAATAATCTGTTTATCACTCCTGAATATGGAGCAGCACAATGTCTCGGTACTGTTTTAACAGATGCACCATTGGAAACAGTGTTATATGAACCCCTTTTGCCTAATTGTGGTAGTTGTACTATCTGTATGGAAATTTGTGAGAAAAAAGTTTTGAAAGGAAAAACATGGAATACAACCGTTTCAAGAGATGAAATAGTTAATGTATATAGATGCAGTACATGTATTAAATGTCTTATACATTGTCCTTGTACTCAAAGATATATGAAAAAAATATCAAATAAAAGACTTCAGGATTGACCACCCCAAATTTATGCTTATGAACTGTTCTTGAAAACGAAATAAAATTAAGCCCACTAAAAAAAATCAGTGAATCAAGAAATCAAGCAATTATCCCACACAGAATGTCATTTTATTCACTTCTAATATAATTGCTTATGAATGAATTATTACAAACGAGGTTTTTCAGCCTACTGCCTGAATCCTCACAAGTTACAAACGAGAAAATGGAAAAAGCCTATGGGGACTTTATGGAACAGCTAGAAATAACGGTTGGCAAGCCCGAAACAGACTACTCTGAAATCTTTCGGATGCTAAATACTACTCGTATTGAGTTAGCATTCCTAAAATCGCTTCATCGGTACGAGCAGGGGGAAAAATGCCCTAAAGTTTGCCTATCTGCAAAAGGCTTTAGCCCTTGTCAATTCTGAATTGGAACTGTTAAACCTTAAAATTCAGTACCCTGAACAGTTCCGACAATCTACTCAAGAAGTATTTCAATCTGAGCTATATATTCTCCCTAAGTCAAAAGACTTGGGGATTATTGCTTTGGCTGAAATTGTAATTGCCCTTTTCTTCTCAAAGAAAGTATTTCAACGAAACGGAAAGCCCGCGCACCTGAACCAAATTGCACTTGTCTTTGAGAAGATGTTTAATTGCAGTTTCGGAAGTATTTACGACCAACAAGAACAGGTCTTTATCCGTAAGCCATTCAACCGCACCAAAGCACTTGATTTCTTGCGTAACCTGATAATCCGAAAGGATAAAGAGGGTAGAAATAAACAAGATGAAAAATAACCATTTTGTAACAACTTAAATACAAGGTTGTTACAAAATATATTTAGGGGAGTAGTTACCTACTCCTCTGTTTTTGCTTCTCCATTCTTCCGTCCTTTGCTTCGTCAATCGATTGAAAACAAGAATGTTTAATCTGAAAAACGAAGTAAATCATGTATATCAATAACGATGATTTTGAAATGTGGATGCAGAAGCTATCCAAAAAACTGACCGATATAGGTCAAGATCTGAAATCACTTATCAACACCAAAGAAGTATTTGACGAGGAAGAAAAGCTTCTCGATAATCAGGACTTAGCCTTTCTCCTGAAAGTATCGTACCGAACCCTACAACGGTATCGTTCCAGTAGAAAACTACCTTTCTTTATGATAGCCCATAAGACCTACTACCGCACATCTGATGTGCGAGAGTTTGTCCGTTCCCATATGGATTTTCAAACCTATCAGGACTTTGAAAAAAAACACCCAAAGCCCAAAGACGAGGATAAAAAAGACGAAAATGATGAATGATTCTGCTTTTTACGCTTTAAGCAGAATAACGCAAGCGAATGAAGGCTTGTTTTAATTTACGCCTTCAACAGTAGCTCCGCATTTCACAAAAACAACTCCGCCTACCGGCTTCGTTTGTTTTGCGAAATTAAGCAAGAGGGAACTGGACTTTGTCCTGTTCTTCCTCTTGCCCTGCGGAGCAAAGCCTTCGGCTTTAGACGGTTACATTCGTAACCTTTTATAAAGATTATATAACCCAATAATAATATTTATTGATAATCAGTAGTTTAACTATCATTTTTATTATAAATTCTTTATAAAAATGGAAAAATCCAGTTCAACATACGATTTAACAAGTATCGGAATTGATAAAGCTACCAGTAAGCTGATAGATAAACTTTGCAAACGCTATTCGCTGAAAAAAGGGGAAATAGTAAAACTGGCTTTTCAGTATTTAGAGAAAGCCCATATCAACCCTGCCGATGCTCCCGAATCCGTAAAAACGGAACTATCCAAGATTAACAAACGGCAGGACGATATTATCCGGTTTATTCGCCACTACGAAGAGGAAAAGTTAAATCCAATGATACGCACAAGCCATTCTATTGCCGTTCGCTTCGATACTGTTGTAAAAGTATTGTCGGATAATGTAGATTTAGAAATAAAGAACTCACAGGAGAACCTCATCAACGTACTGAAAAGACTGGATGAGCATTTTGGTAAAGTGGCGGAAGTAATAAATAACCAAGCCAAACAAATAAACGACCTCATCGGGTCTATCAACTCATTGTCAAAGAAGCAGGAGCGGAATAATAGTAAACTCCTAAAGCTGATTACCCTCTATTCGGAACTTGCCACCTGTGGAGTAATGGACGGCAAAAGAAAAGATAACCTAAAGATTGAAATTAACGACCTAATAAACGAGAAGTAACCCATGAATATAGATTTCCCGCCACCATCCAAAGGAACGTATAATAATGCAGGCAGTAGCCGAAGATTGGCGAACTATCTGGAACATGAAGATATGGAACGCATGGAGCAGGGAATCTATACCGAAGGATTTTTCAACCTAACGGATGATAATATCTATAAATCCCAAGTGATTAAAGATATAGACAGCAATATAGGGCAACTTATGAAAATGGATGCCAAGTTTTACGCTATCCACGTCAGCCCATCAGAGAAAGAACTTCGGGCAATGGGTAATACCGAAGCAGAACAAGCCGAAGCCATGAAACGGTATATCCGAGAAGTGGTTATTCCCGAATATGCCGGAAACTTCAATAAAGGATTATCGGCAGAAGATATAAAGTTCTACGGTAAGATACATTTTAACCGTGACAGATCCGACAACGAACTAAATATGCACTGCCATTTGATTGTCAGCCGAAAAGACCAGTCTAACAAAAAAAAGCTATCCCCGCTTACCAATCACAAGAACACAAAGAAAGGAACGGTTAAGGGTGGTTTTGACAGGAAGAATCTGTTCCAACAGGGAGAGCAGGGATTTGACAGGCTATTCGGCTACGATAGGCAACTAACTGAATCCTTTGAATACTACAACACCATGAAAAACGGCACTCTATCTGACCAACTCAACATGCAGGAATGGCAGATTAAAGAAAAAGTCCGGATACAATCCACCCCACAAAAGACGTTTCCCGATGAAAAAGAAAAGAACCAGATGGTAAGCCCACCCAAGAAAGAGAAGAAGCAGGAACGGAATAAGGGAATAAAAAGATAACTATTAACAATTAGCAGTATGGACGGATACGAAGAAATACGAAAAGAAATAGATAACTACCTGATGAAGCGGTTTAAGTATCGTTTATCACTTGTCTATCTTACATTTGACAACGTAATAACCACCCACAGAAACAGCCGGATAGACCTGTATTTGCGTATCCGAAAGGTGGAAAGCCTATTCCCGCCTGATTGCCTTATTATAGCCAGAATCAGCTTCCAAAAAGAACGTATTGGACACGGCACTCACTTTGTCCAATTTCTATCTAAGATAGCCCTGAAATACGGTTTTAAGCATATAGGGATAGAATCCGTAAACGAGAAAAGCAGGGCGTTTGCTGAAAAGTTGGGATTCTGTGCAATAAACAGCTTTAACTATGCTGTATCAGTAGAGAATATATTAACATATTTCCAAGAGGTAAGATAGATGATTCTTTATTTAGTTGATTTACAAAGGTACACTCCGGTAATAGAACGTCAACACCGAGCCGCAAGCGATTTTTAGAAATTTACTCTTTTCGTATGCGAAAAGGAAGAAATTTCTAAAAAGTGTTGCCTTTTCTATTCCCTGCATGAATGAGATGTATATCAATTAAAAAAAGAAAAAAAATATGTGTTGGGATTGGTCGTTTGTGCCAACTGTAGCCACTTCTTGCCTTTGATGCAACTTTCTCGAAACCAATCGAAAATCTGCTTTTCTTTGCCAGTAAATCATTGCAATGAAGACAATTTCAGTAATCAGTAAAAACAGATTTTAGTATGGATATAGTAACAATCGAAAGCAAAACATTCGAGCAGATGAAAGGGCGTTTTGAAGAATTTACCCGATTGGTAAAGAACCTATGCGGGGATAATCAGGACAAAGAAAAATGGGTAGGAAATGAGGATGTTTGTAGCCTTTTGCAAATATCGCCAAGAACTTTACAGTCTTACAGGGATAACGGTATCCTGCCTTATTCGCAGATTGGGCGAAAATGTTATTACCGGGTATCGGATATTGAAAATTTAATCAGTCAGTCACAAATAAAGAAGTAACAGAATGGAAACAAAGGATATTAACTTAGATAGCTTAGTCGGTAATTGGGAGAGCATCAACCTGAATCCGACAGTTATAATATACCGAAGCGGAGACAGCTATTTACTTAGCGTTATCCACATGAATGAAACGAGCAAACAGGCAAGTCCTGCTACTTATGAAATTCAGGAAGATGAAGACGGCTTCTTTATCAATTACAACCAGAAACGAAACGAAGTCAGCTATGAAACAAAACAGGATATACTAACCATTTCCACATTGGGCGACTATATGCGGAACTAAAAAGATAAGAGATGGAAATACTTGATAAAAAATCAACGGAAGTAAATTCTTTCTTTTCGGCTATGGACGAGCTATTGGACACCATCGGGCAAGCCCTTAAAAACCGAACTCCACACCTGAAAGGAGAAAAATTTCTCTCAAACCGGGATGTTTGTCGGATGCTTCACGTTTCGTCCAGAACATTGCAGGACTGGCGGGATAAGGGTAAAATCCCATTTATTCAGATTAAAGGGAAGATACTGTATAGAGAATTGGAGGTGTTAAAGTGGCTGGAACAGAAAGTCACAAAATAGAAGCTTTGAAAGTAAGCTGTTTTATATGAATATTTTAAGAAAGACCAAGGAAAATGCTTCTTGGTCTTTTTTTATGTGTATTTTTGCAGGAAAAATTTGTATTCATTGTTTTCCACATAGATGGTCTAGTTAAACGTAATACATTATGAATAATAAAGATAAATGGAAATTACTATTAGGAGAAAAAAGGTTTAGAGAAAAATCAACATCTATATCATCAGATGGAAGAAATCCTTTCGAAAATGATTACGGAAGATTAATATCTAGTGCACCTATTCGTAGACTACAAGATAAGACTCAAGTCTTTCCTTTAGAGCAAAGTGATTATATTAGGACTAGACTTACACATTCTTTAGAAGTGTCGTATATTGCTAGTTCTATTGGACAAAGCATTGAAAAATTCTTAATCCGTGACAAAAAGGATTTAGACATCGAATATCAGGGGATTTTAAGTTCTCTTTTAAGAGTAAGTGGGCTTATACATGATCTAGGTAATCCTCCTTTTGGGCATTTCGGTGAAGAAGCAGTGAAGAAATTTTTTCAAGATTATTTCCGTAAAAATCCAAGTACCAGTTTAAATGAACTAGAAAAGGCTGATTTAGAATATTTTGATGGTAATGTTCAGACTTTTAGAATCCTTTCGAAACTATATTATTTCGGAGATCAATATGGGTATAATCTAACATATTCCTGTTTGGCTTCAATTATAAAATATCCATCAAATTCTGTTGATGGGAACAAAAAACCATATACAGAAATAGCTAAAAAGAAGTTTGGTTATTTCGTGTCTGAAACAGAAACATATAAAAAAATAAATGACTGGCTAAAATTAAAAAACAAAAGAAGTCCGATTGTCTATTTACTAGAAGCAGCAGATGACATAGCCTATAGTGCTGCGGATATTGAAGATGGTGTAAAACTAGGTATTGTCACTATCGATGATATAAGAAATATTTTTGACAAAAATCTTAATGAAAACAAAACAGAGGTACTTAATGGATTAGATAAAATAAAAGAGAGTTTATCTAAAGAAAAAAGTATAGACCAATCTTTGATTATTCAAAAATTTAGAATTTTCACCCAAAGGATAATGATTCAGGAAGTTATTAATTCTTTCATTGAAAATTATGATGAAATAATGGCAGGCGATCTACAAAATGAAATTATTGATATTTCCAAAGCAAAGGATATAAGAACTTCATATAAGAAACTTCAAGGGCTTGTTTTTAACGATAAATCAATATTAAAAAAGGAAATTGCAGGATGGGAGGCAATATATGGTTTGTTGACTATATTTGTCAAAGCGTCAAAAAGCGACAATTTTAAATCTAGTGGAAACAGCTATGAATCAAGATTATACAATATAATATCATCTAGCCATAGAAAGGTTTATGAAAGTGTAGAGAAGTATCCTAACCAAGAATATAAAAAACTGCAATTAATTTTGGACTTCGTAAGCGGAATGACTGATAGTTATGCAATAAATTTGTATCAAGAATTAAAAGGTATAAAATTATAACAGTGATATATCAAAATATAGATATTAAGAAATCTTTTCAGATAAAGTTTCGCAGCCTATTAGATGAAGAACCGATTTTAAAAGAGTTTCTTCTTAATGTTTTTGTATATGGAACTGCTTATGTAGTAGGTGGGTATTTTAGGGATTTTTTAAATAATAAAGAAAGCCGTGATATTGACATTATAATTGATTTAGATAGTGTTAAATTATTAGATATCCTGTCTAACATGGATTGTTATTACACAATAAATAGACATGGAGGAATAAAGCTTAAATTACAAAAGATTGATGTTGACTTATGGAGTTTAGAAAAAAACTGGGCGTTTAAAAATAAACTAGTGAAACTTAATGAAAACGACAAATTGAACAGTATTGCTAAAGGATGTTTTTTTAATTATGATTCACTGGTGATAAATTTGCACAATTACACATATAACATACGTTATTATAATGATTTTTTGAATGCCAGAATTCTTGATATTTTACAAAAATCCTCTTGTTACAAAAATTTAAATCCAACTGTAGAAGCAAATATTATTCGAGCTTTTTACATAAAAGAAACTTTTAATATTAATTTCTCAGAAAATATCACAGAATATATAGTAAAGAAAATGGAATCTTTATCTGATAAATATAAGGACGGATTAAAAAGAATTATTAGTATAAAAGCAATGTACCCTAAATACCAAGAGCTATCAAATGATTTTTTAATAGATGATATAATCAGGACTATGGAACACAAAAAAAATCTATCGGATAACCTATTCCTTGATTTCTAGTACGCATTCTATATTATTCCTTATTCTCACGGTAATTTGGAAATCTCCTGTTTCTCCTGCCAGACTTATAGATTTTGCTTTCATTTTCAGGAAGTTCATATTTTCCCTGAATGGTTTCCGCCAGATTCGTCATATCCTCATTGATTTTAGTACGGGTGACCTCTGCATAGATTTGGGTAGTCTTAATGGATAAATGCCCCATCATTTGGCTAAGCGTTTCAATAGGAATACCTTGTGTCAGGCAGATGGTAGTTGCGAATGTAAAACGGCTCATATGAAATGTAAGCCGTTTGTCAATTCCGGCAGCTTTGGCAAGCCGTTTCAGTTGCCAGTTCATACAGACATGGTGTTGCAACTTAAAAACACGTCCATCTTCTCCTGCAAATTCCGAATCCCTGTATCTGTCAAGAATCTGAATCGGAATATCCAGTAAAGGGATATAAGAAGCTGTTCCAGTCTTTTTTCTGTTCAGAACCACCCACAAACTACCGTCTTCCTGCCGTTGGATATTGGAGTGTTTCAGATTCCTCAAATCAATAGCGGTAATACCTGTAAATACGCAGAAAATAAACATATCACGGGTAAAATTCCATGTGGCATGTTTCGTATGTACTTGCATCAGCCGTTCTATTTCGTCATTGGTAAGCCACGGGCGTTTAGGAATTATTCTTTCCGGTGTGTAGTCGAAGAACGGATCTTGCAGTATCAATCCCTTATACTTTGCCCGTGTTATACAAGTACGGAAAGGTATCAGGTTGCATTTAACCGTTCTCGGTGTCATCCGTAAATCTATTTTCAGATAAAGAGCAAATGCTTCTACAAACGCAATATCCACCTGCCCGAAAACCATATCGGTTACTCCATATTTCAGGGATAGGAAATCTTTCAAATGCCTGTAAGCGTTCGGATATACAGGATAGGTCGATTCTTTTATTTTCACCCCGACACTTTTCCGTTTTTCTTCTACCAGTTCTGCAAACTCTTGCATCAAGGTATTCCGATTCGTACCGATGCCACGTAAAGCATTTTTCAAAGACTCGGCAGTAATGTAACCTTTATTCTCTACCATTGCCTTATAATGGGTGTTTAGTTCGGATTTATAATTTTCTATCTGCTTGTTTATAGAAGCGTTGGTTTTCCCGATAGCTAATCCTTCCTGTGGATTCCACTCATCCGGTAGAATATCCATTCCGGTACTGAAAGCCTTGCTTTTTCCATCTACACTGATCCGACCCATTATCGGACATTTGCCCGACTTCTTTTTTTTACTGGTATTCAGATAGAATAATATACTGAATGTGCTTCTGTTATGTGCCATAATTATAGTTGTTTGTGATTATTATTATCTGTATAGTAGAATTTTCCTGCAAGACGTTCCGATAGTCGTTTCATATCGCTACCTATCTTTTCGTTATTGACACGGGCATATCGCTGGGTAGTATGAATATTGCGGTGTCCCATCATCCGGCTAACACTTTCAATCGGAACACCTTGCGAAAGGCAAAGTTGACTGGCAAAGCAATGTCTCGCTACATGGAAGCTGACGGTTGTAGAGATATCACAATGTTTGGCAATGATTTTCAGAGCATAGTTAATTCTGCCAATACTTAATACCGAAAAGACAAGATTATCTTTTGTCAATCCCCTGTACTTTTCCATAATTTGGGTAGGAATATCCAATAGCTTGACATTAAACGGCATTCCGGTTTTCTGCCGTGACATGGAAATCCACAGGCTACCATCTTCTTCGGTAATAATATCTTTCCATGTAAGCCGCTTTAAGTCCACGTAGGGCAAGCCCGTGAAGGCTGCGAAAACAAACAAATCTCGGATAAAACTCTGGCTCGCTGATTTTAACGGGGTTGAAATCAACCGTTCAAACTCATCGGCAGATAAAGAGCGTTGTTGAAATTCGGGCTTTTCAATTTTGTAGCCCAAGAATGGCGGATAAGTTATCATATTTCGGTGCAAGGCTATCCGAACGGCTTTCTGTAAAAGGGCTATGATAGAAACAATAGATTCCGCAGTTAGTTTGCGTTCCACCCGCAGATAGAAATCGTAGGACTCAATAAACGGCAAATCCAACTGGTTCAAAGGAATATCCTGAATATGGTACTTCTCATTCAGGAAGCGTTTAAGATTTTTGTAGGCGGTTCTATATTTCGGATAGGTGTTTGCCGAGCGGTCGATACCTACCCGACTACGAAATTCTTCTGTCATATCCTTGAAATGGACAAGCAGGGTTTTCTGTGCGGTGGCTATTCCCTGAAAGGCATTCTTAACTTCCGTAGCCGTAACTTTTCCTGTTCGTTGTAGTATTTCTTTGTAGTGGGAATGTATCAGGAGATTAATTTTATTAATCTCCCTATTGAGCTGAACAGCAACACGGCTTTTGCCGGTTGCTCGCCCTGATTTAACATTCCAAAGATTTTCAGGAACAGATAACTTTGACCCAAATTGGGCGATACTGTTACCGATAATGATTTTGCCGATTATCGGATAAGCGAGATTCTCTCCGGCTTTGCTCTTTTCAAGCCGATTCTCTCTTTTCAGATAGAAAGAGACTTTCAATTCGTTGTTCATAACACTCACATTTTCAAGTTGATAAATTTACTTCTTATGTGAGTTATCCTAACAATGTAAACCGCAGACAAACAGCGTTATAATCAGCCACTTAAAGACATCGAATTGCTGTGTTTTGCTCCGTCTAAAATGGGTAACGATATAGAGACGGAATGTTTGCTTTTTTATGCCGAAATCGGCATTTTAGCTTCCCGACACTTAAAGCCACTAACGGACATTCATTTGTGACTATTAGTTTATTACCTTTGTTTGCTCTCCTTCGCTTTTTATCTTCTATTCCGGTATAGCAGCAGAATACGAAGATATCACGTACAATGGCAGTTTTATAATTGGGAACTTGCACGTCCATGACCGCCTGCAATTCCGATTCGGACAAGAAACGGCGGTCGCGATACTTACCTGTCACCCGGAATCCAGCAAAAGGGTCTGAAGCAATCCATCCGTTCTTAAAGGCCGTATAGCTCATCAGTTTCAGTTTCTTTATCGCATTGGGCAATGTCCCCGGCAACATACCCCGGACTGTCGATAGGTAAACCACGTACTTTTCAATAAACTCCCGCTTCAACTCTTTAAAGGGAATATCCTCTACCTTATACTCATATTGCAGAAATGCTGCAAGGCGTCTGTACTGCTTACGGTAGTTTTCCAGCGTGGAGGCTTTGCGGTCTTTGCCGACACGGTTCTTCTCGAAATCGTTCAGGTACTCATCGAAAGTTTGCAGCAGGAGCTGATAGCCGTCCCCGAAACCCAGCCATGCGTTCTTGACTTTCTCGGCAGTGACATACGAATCCCGGTCGCAGATACGCTGATATTGTTTGCCGATGTTGGTCTTGATATTCTCCAGCTTCTCGTTGATACGTTGAGCCGCCATGCTCTTACCTGCTGCTTTGTTGGCTTTGGTGTCCCACAACTTGGGCGAGATAGATAGTTTACAACTGAATTGGGAAATTGTTCCATTGATGGTAATACGCCCCATGATAGGGGCTTTACCGTTCTGCTCGGCCTGTCGTTTCAGGTAAAATAGGACCTTGAAGGTGCTTCTTGCCATAACTCTAAAAACTTTTTGCAATGATACATTACTTAGAGTTACCCGAGGTTATGAAATTCGGCGCAAGAAACTGAAAACCAATACATTAAAAGCAAAATCCGGAAAGAGATTACGGTAACGATTTAGTAACGCAACTCCTTCCGAACTATGCCTTTTCGTGCGATTTTAACGCTTTACTACTTTCCAATAAATAGCGATAAATCGCAGTAGTAGCGTCATTTACATCGTATTACACTCATCCCATTTTTTTAAAGGAGGCCCATCACGGCTCCCTCTGTTTTATGCCGGTTATTGCCGAAAATGATTACTTTTGTGGGATTTTAATCGTTTCCTACCGCTAACCGCCTCTCCTATGTTGCTGCAATTCTTTTTTGTTTTGGTCGCGATCATCCTCGGTGCACGCCTCGGCGGTATCGGTCTCGGTGTAATGGGAGGCATCGGATTGGGTGTCCTTACTTTCATATTCGGGCTGCAACCGACTTCTCCGCCGATCGATGTGATGCTGATGATCGTAGCGGTCATCGCGGCGGCAGGATGTATGCAGGCGGCCGGGGGGCTCGACCTGATGGTACGGCAGGCGGAGAAACTGTTGCGCCGCAATCCTTCCCGGATTACGCTGCTCAGTCCGCTGGTGACTTACCTGTTTACTTTCGTAGCCGGAACCGGCCATGTGGCCTATTCGGTACTGCCGGTGATCGCCGAAGTGGCACGCGAAACGAAGATTCGTCCGGAACGCCCGATGGCCATTGCCGTCATCGCTTCGCAGCAGGCTATTACCGCGAGTCCGATTTCGGCGGCGACGGTTGCGCTGTTGAGCATGCTGACCGGTTACCACCTCTCTTTGCTCGATATCTTGATGATCAGTATACCTTCGACGATCGTAGGGGTGCTGCTCGGCGCACTTTATTCGCTGCGTGTGGGCAAGGATCTCGAAGTGGACCCCGAATACCTGCGCCGGTTGGAAGCGGGAGAGTTCGATGAGGCGGTTAAAGGAGCCGAGGCGCTGAAATCTCCATGGAAAGCGGCCGTGTCGGTGGGTATTTTCGTGTTGGCCACGGTGCTGATCGTGCTGTTCGGTTCCATCGAGGAGCTGCGCCGCAACGGGGATACGATGTTGCAGATGCCGTCGGTGATCGAGATATTGATGTTGTCCGCGGCGGCGTTGATCCTGTTGATTACCCGTACGAACGGGATCAAGGCAGCGCAGGGATCGGTCTTTTCTGCCGGTATGCAGGCGGTGGTGGCGATTTTCGGTATCGCCTGGATGGGCGATACGTTTCTCAACGGCAATATGACCGAACTGCGCGCTTCGATCGAAGGCGTGGTCACCTCTATGCCGTGGCTTTTCGGAATAGCTCTTTTCGTGATGTCGATCCTGCTTTACAGCCAGGCGGCCACCGTGCGGGCTTTGATGCCGCTGGGCATTGCGCTGGGTATTTCACCGTGGATGCTGGTGGCGTTGTTTCCTGCCGTGAACGGTTATTTTTTCATTCCGAATTATCCGACCGTCGTCGCCGCGATCAATTTCGACCGCACCGGTACCACCCGGATCGGCAAATACGTGCTGAATCATTCGTTCATGATGCCGGGGCTGATCGCAACGATCGGGGCCATGTTGACCGGCCTGTTGCTGATCCAGTTTTTGGGACGGTAATTTCTGCTAAAATCTTTGCCAGGAGATTTTTTGATTTTCCCTGCCAGTGTTTCTTGTCTGTATCTCCCCGCCTGTCCACCGGCATTCCGAGTTTAGCTCCCGGTCGTATTTCCTAGCCAACGTTTTTCGGGGATGTTCGACGGGAAACGATCTATCCCGTTTTCCCGATTTTAAGATGCGGCGCTCTCTTCGTCCGGTTCATCCGGATCGGGCGATCCTTCGTGTCCAGCCCGTTCGTGCAGGGCGTTCTGCGCTTTGAAGTGGGATTGGAACTTGGTGGTGATGTAAACCGTGAAGATCGGAAACATCATCATGCCCGATGCGGCCAGTACCACCGTGAGCACTTTGCCCATCGGCGTAACGGCGAATATGTTGGCTCCCACTGTGGTGACGTTCATGAAAGCCCACCACACCGCAGAGCCGTAGTTGGTCACATTGGGGTTCGGTCCGTGTTCCAGCTGGTAGAAGATCAGGGTGGAGAAGTAGATCAGCGCGAGCAGGGTCACGACATACGAAACCAGCAGGTTGGTAACCCGGCTGCGTGTGATCCAACCCACCATCACGGCCAGTCCGTACCCTCCCCGAACCAGCGGCATCAGCTTGAAAATATAGTAGGCCTCTTGCGTAAGCGGCATCTGGCTGTGGTCGGCGATGTTCAGGTAGGGGATCGAAACGAGCAGGAAGATGAGGTTGTGCCACAGGTAGTGCCATTTCCGTTCGCTGAGGTAGAAACGGAAGAGGAAATCGCTCATGAAGATCAGGCAGACCCACAGTTGAATTTGCAGGTAGGCGTGGTAATAGTTTTGTGCCGCATCGTGGAAGGTTTCGAACGACAGGGCGGCGATGACCAGCACACTGCCCAGCAAGACCAGAATATTTAATCCGTCGCGGATGCCGAGCATTACACGGCTGTGTTTCACGGAATGCCGTGATGCGGGGGAAGGAGGCGGCGATACGGATTGGACGGGAGTGCCGGACGGGGTATTCTGTTGCTTCATAGCTCGGAATGGATTTGATCTGAACTATTTAAACAAAAAACGTGCCTGTACGCGTTCAGAAACATGTAGCTTTTCATCTGGAAAGCCTTGTCGCCTTGCTTCGCGGGGTATGCCGGAACCGCTCGGGAATCCAGGCCCGCTGGAAGCCGGAAAGCAGTTTTACCGCTTCGAGGCGAATGCGTAGCTAATGCGTACGAACATGTTGCGGCGCGGCGTGGTGGCAGAGTTGAAGTTCACCACTTTGGGCCGGTAGTTGCCGATATTGTCGACGCCAAGGGAGAGTCCGAACATGTCCTTGAAGTCGAAATTGACCGCGGCATTACAGATTACATATCCTTGCTGACGGGCCGAATAGGAACCCATCCAGAATTTGAGGTCTTTCATCGAGCCGCTGCCCATGCCGCTCAGGTCGACGATCGGCATGAAGTCCTCATAGGTTTTCGCGCCTACGTAACGCAGCGTGGCGTTGAGGTTGATGCGGCAGCCGGGGCTGGCCGAGAAACTGTAATCGGCCTGGAATGTCGCCGTGTGCGGACTGGGGTAGATATACTGTGTCGATTCCTGAGACGCGTCGTCGATCTGGAACAGGTAGTTGTAATCGGCCCGGACGAACAATCCTTTGCAAATGCGCCAACGGGCGAGCAGTTCGAGCCCTCCCATTTCGCTGCGGCGGACATTCTCGTATTGCAGGATCGTTTTGGTCTCTTCCATGTGGCCGCGCACATCGATCTTGTTGCGGAAGTAGCTGTTGTACAGGGTGGCCGACATGTTGAACCCGCTGGTGGTGAACTCTCCGGCCAGCGACAGGTAGTGGTTCGTTTCCGGCTTGAGGTTTGCGTTGCCCCGGATGTAGGTCTGGCCTTGCATTGGCACCTGGAATTCCATGTAGAGCTCTTTGAGTGACGGGTTGCGGTAGCCGTTGGCGTAATTGCCCCGGATTGTGAACTTGCCGATGTTGTATTTGATCGACGCTTTGGGCGTGACGTGCCAGCCGAAGCGGTTGTTCCAGTCGGCGCGGACTCCTACCGTGAAGCTCAGGGCTTTTTGCGTGCGGATTTCGTCCTGCACGTACAGCGAACCTGTGTTCATGCTTTTCAGGTCGTCGTATCCGAGCGGATTCAGGTCGAAATGCAACTGTTCGTTGATCAACTCGAGCCCTGTGGTGAGCCGGTTGTATTCCCCGGCTTTGAGCGTCCACAGCAGTCGCGGCATGTTGTAGATGTGGTTCTGCTTGGGTAGCGTTACGCCGCTGAGGCTGTCCTGCCGGCGGAAATATTCGTCGCGGATGAAAGAAAGGTAAACCTTGTTGTTCTCGTTGGGCGAGTGCTCCATCAGCGCCTTGACGTTGTACCCCTCGTAGGATTCGAAGGTCCACGGTTTGCTGTTGTTCGACAACGGGTTCTCGTCGAGGATGCTGCCGTTGAAGTCGTAGCGGTGCTTGTTGAAATAGTTGCCGGAAAGTTCGAAACGGAACTTTTCGGAGAGCACATAGTCGAACCGCTGCCCCACGTTGATGTCCCGCCAGCCGCTGACGCTGAGTCCGCGGTCGTCGGGCGGCACGATGACGGTCGTGTCGTTCAGGTTGGTGCTCCCCACCACAAAGACCGGCATGCCCGTGGAAGGATCCATTTCGGGGCGCATGCCGACCACGTTGCCGCCCGGGCCGATCACCGGAACCATCTTCGGGGTCATTTTTTTGAGTTCCCTGGCTGCGTAATGGCGCACCTCGTCTTTGGTGCCGACGAGCTTGTAGGCATCTACGCTGCGGTATGAAAAAGTGGTGAGCGATTTGAGTTTCCCGGTGTTGAAGCCGACCGAGAGGTCCCCTTTTAGGTTGGGTAGGTCGAGTTTATTGCGGTAGGTGTGGATGTCGCGGTCGGTATTCGTGCCCCCGAGCGTTTCGTCCCCGTTTTTCTGATAGGGCGTGCCGTAACGCATCGATGCGTTCACTTCGACGCGTTGCTTGGGTATTTTGGTAATGATGTTCACGATAGCTCCCATCGCGTTCGAGCCGTAAAGCACAGACGAGGCACCGCGCACGATTTCGATCCGTTCGATGTTCGCGATGGGAAGGCGGGCGTAATCGACATTGCCGTACGTCTCTCCGGCCATGCGTTCCCCGTCCACCAGAAACAGGACATAGCGCGCATCGAGCCCCTGGAAAGAGAGCGACGAACCGTAACCCGCCTGATGGAACTCGACGCCTGCTAGTTCGTTTTCGAGCGCCTCCTGGATCGTCGCCACGCCCCGGCTCTCGAGGTCGCGCGCTGTGATGATACGTGTGATGACGGGGGTCTGTTTGAGTGTCAGCGGGGTACGGGTGGCTGTGACCACGACGTCCTGCATTTCGACCGAGAGCGTGTCTTTTCGCGGGACCGCGTCTTCATTTCCCGGAGTACAAAATCCACGGCCGGTTACACCTGACAGGAACAGTACGGTACACAACAACGCCTTTTTCATCTCGCTTCGTTCTGGGGTTCGGTTTGCAAAGCTAACTTTTTTTAATGAAAAAAAGCGGAAAACCTGTGTCTGAAACGGAAAAACCGGAACAGTTTTGTACCTTTGCTGTTCAAAAAACGGATATGCGCATTCCGGATACTTCCCTTAAAATATTGTTGTTGTTGACCGTATCGTTACTGGCAGTCGCGTGTACGCGCACGGCCGACGATTTCGAGGTGTGGGGGCTCGATGTGTCGCGGCACCAGAAAGATGTCGACTGGGAGAAGGTGTTGCAGCATGAACAGCCGCATTTCGTCTTTATCAAGGCCACTGAAGGAACCCTGATCGTCGATCCGACTTATGCGAAGCACCGCGCCGAACTGGAAAGTGCCGGTGTCCTGTGGGGGGCCTATCATTTTTTCGGGCATCGCACGCCCGGCAAGGAGCAGGCGCGTAATTTCATCAAAACGGCCCGGCTCAAAAGGGGCAACATCCTGCCGGTGCTCGACATCGAGTGGCACCGCTTTATGAAGGATCCGAAACGTTCGGCCCGCGAGGCGAAAAATTTCTGCCGCGAGATCAAGCACTATTACGGTGTCAACCCGATCATCTATTGCTCGACCAATTTTTACGAAAAATACCTGGCGGACACCTTTCCCGAAGACGAATACGTACTGTGGATCGCAGATTACCGGGAGTGTCCCACCCTGCGGTGGCAGCTCTGGCAGCACACCGATTCGCACCGGATTCCGGGCATCCCGGGCAAGGTTGACCGCAACGTATTTTCAGGCAGTGCCGAAGAGTTTAAAAAGCTGATATTGTAATGAACATCGAAACGGATTTTCTGGTTATCGGCAGTGGGATAGCCGGTCTCAGTTACGCGCTCAAGGCGGCTGAAGTAGGCAAGGTGGTGATCGTCACCAAAGGCGAAATGAACGAGTGCAACACGGATTACGCCCAGGGAGGGATCGCCTCGGTGATGTACGATCCCGATACGTTCGAGAAACATATCCGGGACACATTGGTTTGCGGTGCGGGGATTTGCGACCGTGCGGCGGTCGAGCAGGTGGTGACCCGTGCGCCGGAGGTGATCAAGCAGCTGATCGCGTGGGGAGTCAAGTTCGACAAAGAAGGCACCGGACGCTATGAACTGGCCCGTGAAGGCGGCCACAGCGAACACCGTATCCTGCACCACAAGGATATCACCGGCTATGAGATTGAGCGGGCGCTGATGCGCAAGGTGAAACGGCACCACAACATAGAGATTCTCGAGCACCATTTTGCCGTCGATATCCTCACGCAGCACCATCTGGGTAAATTGGTCCGGAAGAGTACGCCCGACATTACCTGTTTCGGCGCATATGTCCTGAACCTGAAAAAACACGAAATTTACACGGTACTTTCGAAAATCACCGTGCTGGCTACCGGCGGGGTAGGCAACATCTACCACACGACGACCAATCCTTCAGTGGCTACCGGCGACGGCATCGCGATGGTGCACCGGGCGAAGGGTATCGTCGAAAACATGGAGTTCATCCAGTTTCATCCGACGTCGCTCTATAATCCGGGGGAGCGTCCGTCATTCCTGATCAGCGAGGCGATGCGCGGTTTCGGCGGCATCCTGCGGCTGCAGAACGGCAAGGAGTTCATGCACAAATACCACCCGATGGGCTCGCTCGCGCCGCGCGACGTCGTAGCCCGCGGCATCGACCACGAACTGAAGATTTCGGGCGAGGAGTTCGTGTACCTCGATATTACGCACAAGGATCCCCGCGAGGTGACAGACCATTTCCCGAATATCTACAAGAAATGCCTTTCGGTGGGTATCGACCTGACCAAGGATATGATTCCGGTAGTGCCCGCAGCGCATTATTGCTGCGGCGGCGTGAAAGTCGACCTGAACGGGCAGTCGTCAATCCGGCGGCTGTACGCGTTGGGCGAAACCTCTTCCACCGGATTGCACGGCGGTAACCGCCTCGCATCCAACTCGCTGATGGAAGCGGCCGTTTATGCCGACGCTGCGGTACGCCATTCGATAGGCAGGATCGACGGCATAGAACTGCAGCGCGATATCCCGGCGTGGGATTACGAGGGGACGACGATGCCTGAGGAGATGGCGCTCATTACGCAGAATTACAAGGAGATGCAGCAGATTATGAGCAATTATGTGGGTATTGTCCGCTCGAACCTGCGGCTCGAACGTGCCAAACGCCGGCTGGAGATTATCTTCAAGGAGACCGAAGAACTCTATTCGAAGCTGACGCTGAGCCAGGACCTTTGCGAACTGCGCAACATGATCGCCGTGGGCTATCTCATAATCAAGCATGCCGAGGCTTTGCACCAGAGCATCGGACTGCACTATTCGACTGACTATCCGCCCGCGAGGTCGAATGACAACAATGGATAATTTAACCTGAGTCCGGGATTGTCCAAGCGGCCCCGGACGCAGCATTTTACGATATGGACTTACAACAGGAAATCGCGCGTCGGCGCACATTCGCCATCATCAGCCACCCGGATGCGGGTAAAACCACCCTGACCGAGAAACTGCTGCTTTTCGGCGGCGCGATTCACGTGGCCGGAGCCGTCAAGTCGAACAAGATCAAGAAGGGAGCCACTTCTGACTTTATGGAGATCGAGCGGCAGAGGGGTATTTCGGTCGCGACCTCGGTGATGGGTTTCGAGTATAAGGATTGCAAGATCAATATCCTCGATACGCCGGGGCACGAGGATTTTGCCGAAGACACCTACCGCACGCTGACGGCGGTCGATAGCGTGATCATCGTGGTCGACGGTGCGAAAGGTGTCGAGACCCAGACGCGTAAGCTGATGGAGGTTTGCCGTATGCGCAAGACCCCGGTGATGGTTTTCATCAATAAACTCGACCGTCCGTGCAAGGATCCGTTCGACCTGCTCGACGAGATCGAGGCCGAATTGAAGATCAAAGTACGTCCGCTGGCGTGGCCGATCAGCACCGGTCCCACGTTTAAAGGTGTTTACGACCTCTATGCCGACCGGTTGTCGCTGTTTTTCACCGAAGACAAGCAGCGTGCCGAAGGGGTGGAGCTGGACGTTAAACTGGACGATCCGGCCATCGATCAATATATCGCACCTTTTACCAAGCACCTGCGCGACGACCTGGAGCTGGTCGAAGGGGTTTACCCGGAGTTCGATCTGGACAGCTACCGTCGCGGTGAAGTGGCTCCGGTCTTTTTCGGCAGTGCGCTTAACAATTTCGGTGTGCGCGAATTGCTCGACTGTTTCATCCGCATTGCCCCGTCGCCCGGGGTGAGCCATACCGAGCAGCGGGATATCCGCCCCGACGAACCGAAACTGACCGGTTTCATCTTCAAAATTCATGCGAACATGGATCCGAACCACCGTGACCGCATCGCATTCCTGAAAATCTGTTCAGGCGTTTTTGAACGCAATAAGTCCTACCTGCATGTTCCGTCGGGCAAGGGAATGAAATTCGCCGCGCCGACCGCGTTCATGGCTGAGAAAAAATCTGTGATCGACGAAGCTTTCCCCGGTGATATCGTCGGTTTGCACGATACGGGAAACTTCAAGATCGGCGATACGTTCACCGAAGGCGAAAAGCTCCGTTTTACCGGTATTCCCAGTTTCTCGCCCGAATTGTTCCGCTATATCGAAAACGCCGATCCGATGAAATTCAAACAGTTGGCCAAAGGCGTCGACCAGTTGATGGACGAGGGTGTCGCACAGTTGTTTACCAGCAAGATGAACGGCCGCAAGATCATCGGCACGGTGGGCGCGTTACAGTTCGAGGTGATCGAGTACCGTTTGGAACACGAATACGGTGCGAAATGCCGTTACGAACCGATCCAAATCCACAAGGCGTGCTGGATCGAGTCCGACAACCGCGAACAGTTGGAGGATTTCCGTAAGCGCAAGTACAACAATATGGCGTTAGACAAGCGCGGACGCGAGGTATTCCTGGCCGATACTTCCTATGCGCTGTCCCTGGCAATGGAAAAATTTCCCGACATCAAATTTCATTTTACGTCCGAGTTTTAGACGGGGTTTCGTCCGGGGAACGGCACGATGACGCGGCATGAGGATTCCCCCCGGGTGTGTCCGGATTCAGGATGTACGTTTTCCCGGCTTTCTTGGCTTGTACGCCGTCGGCGTTCTTTTTGTCGGCCAGTGCGCAGCATATGTGTTCCCGGTCGATGTTTTCGGGTGTTAATGTGATGATTCCCATGTGATTTTTTGAAACAGTGGCCGGAATCCGTTTCGGCTAAAAGTCGTCGCTGACAGAGTCCGTATGCTGGACCAGTCGTTCGACCAAATCGTTTACCTCGCTGAAATCGAAGCCCAAGCCCGCTCCGTAACGCAGGAGTTTGGTGCGCAGGTCGTAACTGTTTTTAGCTTTGACGGTGCGCATTTTGCGGCGAAGTTGTTCTTCGAGTTTATCGCTCATGTCGTGTGCGTCGAGTTGTGCGACGGCCTCGGCGATGGTCTCCTCGCTGATCTGTTTCGTGCGCAGCCCCGAGCGGATTTTGTAACTGCCCCAGCGGCTCAGCGTCGCTTTTTCACGCACGTAGGCGGCGGCGTAGCGGGTATCGTCGATGAATTTCTGCTCGGTCAGCTTCCGAATAATGCTTTCGTGCGCAGAAGGGTCGACTCCCCAGCGGTAAAGCGCCTTCCGGGCATCCGAGGTGCATTTCTCACTCTTCGCACACAAATTCATCAGCAGCCGGAACGCCTGTTCCGGGGTTTTCGCGGCTTTCTCCCGCCGGGGAAAGGCGGTTTCGTTGCCGGAGATACGTTTCGTCAATTTCGCCATGCACGCACCATCCTTTCCTTATCGAATATGTCCCGGCGCAATTCAGCTCCGGTGTAGCCTTCTGTGTGCAACATTTGCAGCATTTCGGAACCGAATTGTTCGTTGATTTCGAAATAGAGCGCTCCGCCGGGACGCAACAGTGTCTGTCCGTGTTTTGCGATCGCGCGGTAAAATTTTAGCGGATCGTTGTCGGGAACGAACAGGGCGAGCGCCGGCTCGTGATTCAGAACGTTGGGTCGCATCAGGTTCCGTTCCCCGTCGGTGACATACGGAGGGTTGCTGACGACCACGTCGAATGTTCCGGGGGCAAATTCCGGCGGGAGATCCGGTCCTAAAATGTCATGCAGTAGAAAAGCGACCGCCGTATGATTGAACGTGGCGTTTTCCGCAGCGATTGCCAACGCTTCGGCCGAGACGTCGAGAGCCGTTACTTCCGAATGCCGCAGTTCTGCTGCCAGTGATACGGCGATACATCCGCTTCCAGTACCGATGTCGAGCAGGCGGAGCGGAGCGGGCCCAGACGATTCGCGTAGTACATGGGCCGTCCGGTGCGGTTTTGTCAGGTTTCGGCCGGCCGGATATCGTTTTGTCGGGTTTGGACCGGTATGCTCAGCAATGATCCATGCGACCAACTCTTCCGTTTCCGGGCGGGGAATCAGGACTCCTTCACGGACGGTGAAGGGCCTGCCGTAAAATTCGATACGGCCGATGATGTACTGTATGGGGCGTCCTTCCTCTATGTCCCTGATTATTTCTCGCATGCGTATTTCCGTGCTTTCCGGGCACGCAGCATCCGGCTCGACCACGACATCGGTGAACCGCATTTTGAACAGTTCGTCACAGAGCAGGGCCGTGGCGGCACGCGCCTCGTGTCCATCGTACAGGGAGGCTGCGGCGGCGTGGAGCGTATCCCAGAGTTCGCGGCGTGTCGGCATGGTTCGGAGAAACGTTACGTTTCCTGCAAATGTAATGTTTTTCCCGCAGACAAGTGTACGGGTCGATTCGGGAAATGAACCGGACGAGGTTCCGAAAAACATGTGCCTTTCCCCTTCGCAAGGCATTTGATCCGGATATGCGCCCCGGATGCAGCCCCCGGAAAACAGTCGTTCCGGTTCCGCAGAGGGTACCGGAACGACAGACTCATTAAACCATAAACAGTGTGAAACAATGTTGCAACCGAGCCGGGCACCGGAATTTGTCCGGCTCGGTTACGATGCAGCAGAGGGCGGTATGGGACAAGTTATTGGGCAGGATCAGGGTGGCCGCTGCGAGCAGCAGCATGCCGAGCTGTCCGGTGCGCCGTGTTGTGGATGTTATTCGGTTATTGCAATAATCAAGCGTTAAATTCAGGGTGTACAATTAATCCGGTCAGGGAACGAAAGTGAACGGAACGTAGATCGTAGCGTTGATTGTCGGCTGGTCGGCTCCCGGAACGGTATAGGTAACGATCAGTTTGAGCTTGTATTTTTCGCCTGCGTCGGGTTTACCGGCAAAAAAGACAAATTTCAGATAATCCTCTTCCGGGGTAGTGACGGCTTTATTGCCAGCTTCTTTCTGATGCGGATTTTCGAGGCTGATTATCGCCGGAGTCCCGTCTTTTCCGTCCCAGTCGTCGGTAACCTTTGTCCCTATGGACTTAGACACCGGAATCGGGTCGGTATCGGAAAGTTGTTTGAACAGGTCGGCCGTCACGCCGATTTGTGCGAGCGCATTGCCGAACGGTACTTGTATCGTATTGTTTGCCGGCCATTCCGAAAGTTTGAATTCGACCGTGGGTGTGGTATATTCGGTACGGAAAAATGCGATCGGTTTGGAGATCGTGATCTGCTCTCCGCTAACCAGGTCGGTCAGCCACATCTTCACGTCGATCCCTCTGGAGCGCGCATCGGCGTCCGGGAACTGGAACACATAACTGGGTTGCAATTTCCATTCGCGTTTGTCGGGATCGGTCGTCTCGAGCCAGAACATCCCTCGTATCTCGTCCGGAGCATCCACTTTACAGGAATCCACCCGGACGGTGCTCAGGTCGAACATTGTCTCGCTGCCGGACGAGATCGGGCGTGCCTGCAGTGTCACCGGCGTATAAAGATAAGCCGACCCGTCGAGTTTTGCGTACGAGCAGGCCGGGAACAGTTTCATTGCTACCATGTCCGGCGTCAACTTGACCGTTGTGGTGAGGTCGCCCAGATAAGTCGAGGTGATCTGCACCTGCTGGCCGTTGGCATCCTCATATTTGAGCACCAATGCAATCAGCGACGAACTGTAATAAGCGCCCGATTTGACGGAAACCGTTGCGATCCATTCGCCGTCGATCGTTCCTCCCTGTGCGTCCTTGTGCGGCTGTACATCGGTCAGCTCGTATTCCGGAATCGAGGTTCCGTAAGATGAACGGGTGATGTGGGAGGCCGGCACGTCGAGCGAAAGGTTTTCCTTCGTTACGACGAAATTCGACGGATTGACGCGAAACGGTATGTCGAACGTTTTACCGTTCTGGACGATATATTCGGGATTGAGGATTACCAGTGCGGTGGGGATCGGTTTCTTCAACGTGTCGATATCGTCTTTCATCTTACTGCATCCGCCGCATAACAACAACATCCCGGCAATTGCACAATAAATCGTACTTTTTTGCATGATATTCAATTTTGATCATTCAATTCATTATCTTATACCGGATCTTTCTGATTACAACATGACCGCGCGTACAGAGTGCGTGACTCCGGCAGGCGTAATCTCAGATTCACCTGTTTCCAAACGCAAAGACTGACCGTCAAGCGCAATTTCCGCTTCCACAGTTTCCGCGTTGAACGCGACGTGGCAAAAAACTGTACCCATGCATCGAAAGGTGCGGTGTGTTCGCTCGGTCTCTGTCCTGCGTCGAACAAAAACAACGTAGCATTGCCCGACTCATTCTTCAGTACCTGATACCTCCATCCGCATAATCGATCTGGTTGGCAATGAACATAACGTATGATTTCGAAAACGATTCTTTCATACTATGTCAGTTTATTGAATCCCTCGGCAATCTTCCCTATCGCTCGAGCTATGTCCACTGCCGAATTTCCCGGTCAGTGCATCCGTCATCTACGGCAACGGGCAGGCTGTGCCTGCCAAACCTGTTTTCATCCCGGGTAATTCCCAGTTCAGTGTACGGTCACTTTATACGAGAAAACCCCGCGACGAGTTTTATAGGCAATATAAAAATCAGACTCATTGCAAAAAGTGACGCGGAATACTCGTTCCTTCACTCCTTTTATGGAGCCTTCGAGCATGATTAAACCGCTATCGTCGTAAATGCGGTCAATCGTGAGTTCCGATGACATCGTTCCTTGAGCGTAACGCGAATCGGTGTTAACCATGGTTACTGTTTCAGCCACGTCAAAACGCCTACCGCTTTTGATAAGTTTTTCCACATCGGACAACCGAGGCATCTGGCTCGAATACGCTACGCCGAACAGAGAAGTTTCAGCAGTCGAGCTTACACCGCTCAGCCAATTGAATTTCGTTCCGTCGCTACGCATCTGCACCATATAAATGACATTCCCCCCCAAGATAGCTGACTGCATTTTCATTTTATCTATAGCGCGACGCTTCACGCGTTCCTGGTTTGAAAATTCGGTCGTTCCTTTCGCTTTGGAGCTCACGTCATCGAGTTTATACAACCCTTTCACCTCAGATTCGACCCCCGCTATGGCAACTTGCTGCCATTCCATGGGTGAAGAGAGACGGCGAAATGAAGTGCGGGCGGCAAATTCCTGTACGCGGCCGCTACGAAACACGATTTTACTGATTGCATTCAACGACAAACTGTTATTATGAGACTCGCCGGGATATTGAAACATGGCAGCCGTTTCGGTAACCTCAACGACATTACACGGAATGACCCCCTCGTGGGTATAAATCGTATCCACCTGGGCCGACGCAGTACAGAGTCCTGCGAACAAGGCCATAAACATAAAAATAGTCTTCATGGGCATATTGTATTTTGAAAAAAGACGACAGAATCCCTGCCGTCTTTTTTCGTTACACGATGTCAGGTACGTCAGCCATCATTATTTTAACGCGGTAAAATGGTCACGGTTTCGACAAGATCCCCTGTCGATGAACTTGTCAAACGCAAGGTAATGGTTACCGGCTGACCTGAAGTACCGCTTTTCGACTTGAGTTCATCAGCCATTTTATCGAGTACGGATTCGGCCGTTTCGACAGTCATAGCCTGATTGAATACGTTCCCGTTGTAAGTCGTTTCCAGCAAATCAAGCGCTTGATCGACCAAAGCAATTTCGCTCTGAGACATGTCGCCCGGGTCGGTTATCGCCGCAGTCAGTTTAAAAAAATAGTAGTCCGTCTCCTCTTTGTCATTATTGCAGGAGGAAAATGCAACAATGCTACTGATAGCTACCAGCAATGTCGCCAAAAAAGATTTGATTTTCATAATACATAGGTTTTAAAGTGATTGGAAATAAATTATTCGGGTTATGGCACAGGAGTTGTTTCAGGAGTACCCTGATAGCCGACCAGCAGACCCAATCCGGAGGCATCCGCCCAGCGGTAGGTCTTTTTGAAATACGCGTTCAATTCCGACATTTTGACATCCGGCTGCGGGGTGTAACAGGTCAGCCCGCAAAAATCATCCGGATGGAGCCGCATGTCGGGGGGTAATGTCTGGTACACATCACCTGTTAGCACTACGGCATCGGCCAGTGCCTTGCAGAAAGCCTCGTAGTCGGATTGCAGTTCCGGGACTCCTTCGCTTTCCAGCGCAAGTACCTGCCGTAGATCCTGATAGGGCGAATCTTCATATGTATAGGCCCGGTCTTTCAGCTTGTCATAAAACAGTTCAGGATCCGCCGTCACTTTTTCCATCAACGCGCGCGTCGCCGTTGCCAATCCGTCGAGCCGGTCGGTACGTACCGCCGACAGAGTCAGCAGGTCGGCCTCGTCTTCAGGCAGCGTGTTGTAAAAAGCGCAACTGGTCTGGATCAGGTGATAAAAATCGGCGGCAGGCTGTGCGAACATAGCTTCCGTGATGTATTGGAACGGCAGGCTGGCACCGGGCAATGTGGCCGATGAAGCCACGTACATTCCGCATTTGTCTTTCAGCGCATAGGCGGTTTCGACATTGCCCATCAGGCAGGCGTGCATCAGGATAAAGTCGTACTTGATCGGCAGCAATTCGGCCAGGTCGTTCACTTCCACATCGGTTCCGTACCTGTCGCCCCCGGCGATTGCGCGTGTTTGGGGGGTATCATGTTCGTCATCCGTGGGCACCAACTCGTCGGCGAAAGCGGGCCACCAACCCGAACCGTGCGATGCGATCACGAGCCCCTGCGACGGGGCCGGATACATCCGGATCGCGTCTTCGAGTACGCCGCGCATCACCGCTTTGTCGGTCGCGTTCTGCTCCGGATAACTTTTGACCACACGGCTTACGATCGCATCGGTTTGATCCGGGACGATTTCAAGCAGCACAGGATTCGGGAACTGTGTCGTATGGGGCGAAGGGTCGAGGTAAACGAGCAGGTTGCCGTCGATATCATCGTTCCATCCGGCCTCGAGCCTGTTCAGGTTCGTCCATTGCTCCTGCCACAGGTTCACGTCGCCGATCATGTAGACCAGCACGGTGCGGGCGCGCCCTTCGTGCGGCGCGTCGCCTCCTTGGGATTCGTCGTTTTCTTTGCCGCACGAAAATGCACCGGCGCAAAGCAGCACTGCTGCAGCGCCGCACAGTACTTCCCGGATTCTACGATTACAATAATTTGTCATTAATTGGGAGATTGGGATTAAGATTTTGAGCCGGACATGGAGAATGCGGGAATACAATGTCAACCGGCCGGGATGCACGGCCGACAGCAGAATTGCGCTGTGTATGTACATCGGCGTACAAAGGAACGTAATAAATACCGGGCTTCCGGCGAGACGGAGCACGAATATGTGTCATTCCGGAAAAATCAAGTGTCATCGCGGCAAAATCTGGGCTGTTGCGGATTTCGGTCTGTATTTACAGCCGGGAACATTGTATGGCTGCTGATGTTTGTCTATCTTTGGGGAAATGCTGTGTACATCTATGTTCCGCCTATATTCCGCTCTCCTCTTCCGTATCTTCGCGGTCGCCTTTTCGGCCGTTGCGGCGGGTGTTTGCATTCCGGCTGCGGCACAGCCGGCAGCCGATACGCTTTATACGCTCGATGGGGCGTATGCGCTCGCCGGGAAAAACGGCGCGTTGGCCCGGCAGATACTCGATTCGCTGGAAAGACAACATCCTTCGAAGGGACATGCCGCGATTCCGCGATACAAAATCGTGGCGGCGAGGGCTTTTGTCGCGTCGCGTGACCTGAATCCCCGCCGGGCACTGCTTTACCTGCATTCGATCGCCGACACCGACGAGCTTCGGAATGATCCGGAAACCGATCTTTTCATTACGGCATTGATGTGCAACGAGTACCAGGTGCTGAACCGGCACGACGAGATGCTTCGCAGCATGTTGCTCTACCTGGATAAGGCCCGCAAGTACAAAAACCGGTTACGCGAAGCGGTCGCTCTGTTATACCTGGGGGATACGTACAGTCGGGACGGAGCACATGAAAAAGGGTTGCAGCACCTTCGTGCTGCACAGGATATTTTACGGACTCAGACCGGGAACAAGAAGGTGACCGATTATTTGTTGTGGAGCCGCGAATTGGAAGCCGAGGCCTGTTTCCGGGCCGGAGATTATTCCGGGGCGATCCGCATCACCCGGGACCTGATCGCATGGTACGGTCGCCTCACCCGCCAGCAGCGTGCCGGAACAGAGGTAGAAGAGGATCGGAATTTGAATTTCCGGCAGGCCCAAAACCATATTTCACTCGCACGGCTCTACGCGTTGAACGGCGAAACGGCCCAAGCCGCCGGCGCATATGCCGAGGCGCAGCGGTTGCTGGCGAATACGGACAAAGTGCTGAGTCCGCAAATGCACGAACTGGCTCTCGATTACCTCAAGGCGGCGGGACGTTACCCCGAGGCACTCCGGCGTGCGTGGCAATACCTCGACGAGGCGCGTGTCGGCGATACGGTCAACCTGTTCAACCTTGCGGCCAAACGGCAATTGAGCGATATTTACCGTCATCTGGGCGATTACCCGCATGCATGGAATATGGAACATCAGGCCGCAGTGCTTGCCGACAGCCTTTATGCACGGGCAAACTACGAGACCGCCCTCGAATTGCGGACCGTATACGAAACGACCGAACAGCAGGCGCAGATATTGCGGCAGCAGGTTACGATCTCCCGCATCCGGACGGTTGCAGGGATATTATTAATCGGAATTGTTGCACTCGGTATTATCCTCTGGTTGCTGTGGTGGAACGGTCGCCGGGTCAAGCGGAAAAACCGACAGCTGTTCGAGCAGGTTGCCCAGTTGGGTGAAGTCCGGAAAGAGTTGCACCGTATCCGCCGGGCACTACAGGAACAGGAACCACAGCGGCCGGAAGATGGTGATAACCAGTTGTATGCCGCTCTAGACCGGCTGATGCGGGAGCAGGAGCGCTTTAGGGACCCGAACCTGACGCGTGAACAGGTTGCCGCCGAACTGGGCACCAATAAACTTTACCTTTCGAGAGCGATTTCCGAGCATTGTTCGATGACCTTCCTCGAGTATACGAACCATCTGCGGCTCGAGTGTGCGAAAGCGATGCTGCTGTGCGACCACACGACGAAAATCGAGGCGATCGCGGCCTGCTCCGGATTCAATTCTGTGAGGACTTTTTACCGTCTGTTTCAGAAGTATTACCGCCTGACACCGTCCGAATTCCGGAGAGTCGCGTCGTCGTACAAAACCCATCCCTGCTGAATGAAGAGTATAAGAGCGGCTGTTGCAGTTTTTTGTGACGTTCTGCAGGGGTAAACGGGGTTGCCGGATTGTCGAATCACTTTGTCCCGACCCCAATAAAAAAGTGCAATAACTGAATCGTCAGTATATTGCACTTTTCTTACAATGGGATACTTGCGATCCCCTCCCGGATAGACGACCCGGGCCTCAGGGCCCAGTCATATCCTGTGGTTAGAATTTCCAGCCGACCATCACTTCCATCGTGGCGTTGCGCAGGTCCAGCGGATCATTTGTGCGCTGAAGGTTCGTCAGCCCAATGTTGTAACGGCCTTCGATCATCAGCCCGCAGTTGAAGTCGTAACCCAAGCCCACCAGCGCGTCTACGTTGTATTTGTTGATAACCGGCTTCAGGCTCGGACTTCCGGTTGCTTTCGAGGTCACCAGATAACCGAACTGTGCACCCAGCTGTACGTTCATGCCGCCGATCAGGTAGTATTTGGTCACGACGGGCAGGTACACATAGCTGAGTCGAGTATCGAACGCTTCGCCCGCCATTTTTTGATGGTACCCCTGCTGGCTCCATAACAGTTCGGCTTGTATGCTGAACCAGTTGTTGATGTCGCGCTCGGCAAACATACCGGCAACGACGCCAGCTTTCATTTTCGTCCCCTCGAGACCGTTCACGTTCGCGAAAGTGGCACCCACTTTAGGACCGAATCCCCAACCCTGGGCCGAGGCGGTGGCCGTTACACACAGCATTGCAAAAATTGCAAGTAAACCTTTTTTCATGGTAATAATCGATTTAATTAAAATAATCTTGTATAGGTTCTTCTTTGGTTCAGGTTGCTACCGAACCCAATCTACCGTACGTGTTTCAAAAAAGGTGCCATAAACGAACGAAGCACTGCACCCGGGCTTGCGCTTCGGGGCAGTGCTTCTTCCTACAAACACTACTACTCACCATGTTGTCCGGCTGTTTGTTCGGCCTTTCGGAAAGATTTCCGAAACGGGCTGGCCGAGGCATCCGGTCGCCTATGAATAGGTCACAAATATAGGGACAAGATTGTGAATCAGCAAGGGACCGGCTTCCGATACGGCTGTTTTCACGATGAATCGACCTTTTCTGCCGACCGGAAATACAATCCTGCCGATAAAAAAAGCGGCTCGCAAGAACCGCTTTTTAAGGAGTGAAAACCGATGTCAGATCGATAGTATTTTAATCGTATTGAGCAGGTCCCGGTTGATCGGCTTTTGGTTTTTGATCGCCTTGCTGAAGGGGATGTAGACCAGTTCGTCGTTTTGGATACCGATCATTACGTTGCGCTGTCCTTCGAGCAGGGCGTTGATCGAAGCTTCGCCCATGCGGCTGGCCAGGATGCGGTCGCTCGCGGAGGGCGAACCGCCGCGCTGGATGTGGCCGAGGATCGTCACACGCACGTCGTATTGCGGGAACTCATTCTTGACACGTTCGGCCAGTCCGGTCGCTCCGCCGGTCAGTTCGCTCTCTGCCACCAGCACGATACTGCTGTTTTTCGACTTGCGGAAACCGTTGCCGATCAGTTCGCTCAGTTGGTCGACCTCGGTAGCGATTTCCGGGATGATAGCCGCTTCGGCCCCCGAGGCAATCGCACCGTTGAGGGCGAGGAAACCCGCCTCACGTCCCATCACTTCGATAAAGAAAAGCCGTTCGTGGGAAGAGGCCGTGTCGCGGATCTTATCCACGGCTTCCATAATGGTATTCAGCGCCGTATCGTATCCGATCGTCGTATCGGTACCGAACAGGTCGTTATCGATGGTTCCGGGCATTCCGACGATCGGGAAATTGTATTCCGACGCGAAAATGCGCGCTCCGCTGAGCGAACCGTCGCCGCCGATCACCACCAGTGCGTCGATGCCCTGGGCGGTCATGTTCTCATAGGCGAGTTTGCGGCCTTCGGGTGTCATGAACTCCATGCAGCGGGCCGTCTTGAGGATCGTACCCCCCTGCTGGATGATATTGCTTACGTTCTGGGTTTTGAACGGGATGATCTCATTGGTGATCAATCCTTTGTAACCCCTCATGATCCCTTTGACCTCAAAGCCGTTATAAATGGCGGTACGCGTGACCGCACGGATTGCCGCGTTCATGCCCGGCGCATCGCCGCCGGATGTCAGAATGCCGATACACTTGATCTCAGCCATAGTATTCCGTTTTGTTTTTACTGCGCAAATTTAGCAATAATAACGACACTGCATATTTGGTACCTAAATTTTAATATTTTTTAATATAGGATTGTGCATGCCGCCAAAACGGGTGTTGGGTTATTGCTGCTTATTGATACTTAATATGATAGCTGCTCCGGCGGAAATGAGGACCAACGGAAAAATGATTTTTGCAAATGAGACATGGATCCCCGTCAGGTCGAGGATGACCAGGCAGAGGCCTGCGGCCAGCATGATCCATCCCACGATCCAGCGCCGGATGGTGAGCAGGTAGGCGCCGGTGACGGCCAGTAACATTTGCCACGAAAAGATCGTATTGAACAGCCAGTAGGGAACCACATGAAAATCCCGCAGCAGCCAGAGGAAACCGGCAGCGACCAACAGGGTTCCGAAAAAGAGGTTGCGGGCCTGGTTGTCCGGCCCGGACGGACGACCGTTGGATGAAGTCGGACCACCGGCCGGATTGTAGTTGTTATTGATGATTTCCATGGTTTAAAAGTTTTAGGGTTCGGTAAAATATTCGATACGGACCGTATCGGTAACGGTCGAATCGCCGATGCGGATCGTTTCCACCCGTATCGTGTCATGCTGTGAAATGGGAATCTGCGGTTGGCTATCATTGCTGTCACCGGGCATATACTGCCCCCTGGCCACGATCACGACCGCGAAGATCGCGATGATCAGCCAGATACCGAACAGGGCCGAAAGCACTTTTTTCAGTTTGGGCAGTTGCAGTACAAGCCCCATCAGCAGGTAGCTGATTCCCAGCATCGGCAGGATTGCGGAGAGCATGACCAGCAGGAAGCCCGTACCTGAGAAATCGCAGGCATGAATATGTATGCCCATGATTTGCAATACTTCGGGTGAACCGGCCGCGCCTTTCATCATGACGATTGTCATGAAAAGTGCTGCCAGGGCGCCGATCAGCAAACCGCACGCAACTACTACTGTGATGAACTTGACGAAGAAAAGCATGATCCGTCCCAGAATATAAACCAGGTCTGCCCAGATCGAGGCGCTTCGTTCGCTTTTGCGTGAAGGCTGGATCTGGCGAAAATCGTTTTGCAAGCCTTTCTGGATCGAAGATGCGGTGATCCGTTCACCCCGCATTTCGAGCTTTTGGCGCGGGGTTCGTGCCATCGGGATGGAGAACCACAGCAGGAAATAGAGCAGGAAAAAAGCAGAGAAGAGAATCGCGAAGAAAGCGGAGGGTGCCCCGTCGTGCGTGATGATGGCCGATAGCGGGATCAGCGGAATCGGGGCGAGAAAAGCGAGCCGGATAAAAACCGGTTCGACATTGAAATAGGTGCCCAACCCGCTGCATACCCCTCCCAATTTTGCACCTTCCGGGTTGCGGTACAGACGGCGAGGCAGCGGGGAATGCCCGGACCCGTTTTCTTCGTTCGGAAGAACGGCGTTTCTGTCGATGGACGTTCCCGTTCCGTCGGTTTCCGTATTGTCCGTCGCGGGGAAGTCGTCCGGCATCCCGAGTTGCTCGATGATGTTGCGGATGCGGTCCGCCGGCACGAGTTGGTCGGCCGATTGCTGGTTGAGGATCAGTTCGCAGACGCGGGCCTCGATATCGGCGAGGATTTCCGCTCCGTCGGGATTGTTTTTGTAACCCAGTTCGATCCGCGTGAGGTAGTTCTTGAGTTGCAGGTATCCCTCGTTATCGAGCCGGAAAGCGATTCCGGCAATGCTGACGTTGGTGGTCTCTTTCATCTCTTTGTCTGTTTAGCGGTTTACCGATCCGTTGCGGATCATTCCGATTTGCGTGACGAATTCCTGCCATGCCACGTCGAGTGCAGCGAGGTACTCCCGGCCCAGGTCGGTGATGGTGTAGTACTTGCGGGGGGGGCCCTGAGGAGACTCTTCCCAGCGGTAAGAGAGCAAACCTTGGTTTTTCTGGCGCGTCAGGATCGGGTAGAGCGTTCCCTCCACCACGATCATCTCTGCGGCTTTCAGCTCGCTGATGATGGCCGACGCGTACGAGTCGCCGCGGGAAATAATCGAGAGAATGCAATACTCGAGGATTCCCTTGCGCATCTGAGCTTTTATGTTATCTACATTAACAGCCATAACGGTCTTGTTTTTATTGGTCTTTCAAATCTGTGCCTTCGGTAATTTGCCGGGGTTCCATCGGGGCGACGATCCACAGGATGATATAGGGAAGGATCGCCAGACCGGTGAAAACGCCCAGGACGAGAGTGATGATACGGACCAGCAATGGATCGAGGTCGTAATAACGGGCAATGCCTCCGCAAACGCCTCCCAGCATCCGGTCGTAACGGCTGCGGTAAAACCGCTTTTTGACAGTCGGGGATGGGGGTTGTTGCTCCCCGACGGAGTCCGGAGTGGTTTGACGGATGGGTTCGCCGAACTCTTTGGCACTGCCCAGGATGGCAATAGCGTGGCGTACGGCATCGAGGTTGACGACCTGAATGCGTGACGAGAGGGTTTCCTGGAACAGGTCGGCGATCCGGGTCTCGATATCCTCCATCACCTCGCTGCTCTCCGATCCGTCCAGCCGGATGCCTACCTCGTCGAGGTATTGCCGGAGAGTCAGGTATGCGTCTTCATCGATGATGAAGGGGCGGCCTCCTATGTTCACTTGCAGTGTTTTTTTCATATCGTGCGGTTTTAGATGTTGGGAAATCTATCGTTTAAATAAGGTGTTCGTTTCCTTTTTTGGTTTCAGTTTCAGTTTTTCCCGGTAGGGAGTGGGCGTCTGTTTTGAGAAGTTTATGGTGTCCAAAGCGGCCGAGTGGAGGTCAATTGCCGCCGCCGGGCGCGCTGGCTCCGCCCGAAAGCCTCGACTGTTCGTCTCCGGCTCCGGATTGAACGTTCTTGACCTTGATTTTCTTACCTGCCTTGAAGTTGTAGCGCAATGAGATGCCGAGCCTGCGGAAGCTGCCCTGCATGACGGATACGTTCGTGACCGACGGATCGGTTCCGGTTACCCGTACAGTTCCGGAGTTGAATATGTCGTTTACATAGATGCTCATGGTCATGCGGTCTTTGGCGAAAGTATGCTTGAGCCCGCCGTTAATCGTATAGTAATGTCCCATGCGGATATTGCCGACGGCTATCGGTGACTGGTAGTTGCCGCCCAGGTCGATGTACCATTTTTTCCCCTTATGAATGGTGAATGTGTTGTCCATATTGCCCATAATACTGTTTTGGATGGTGATGGGCTGCCCCGACAGTTTCGAACGGAAATTGATTCCCGTCGCGTTGAACGTCATCTGCCACCATTTGGTGATCTGGGCCGGTACGCTGAGGTTTACGAACCACAGGTTCATGTGCGGCATGTTCTCGAACCGGTAAACGATCGCGTCGGGATTGGTCGGGTCGGTTACCAGAATCTGCTGGATGTTGTCTTTGGTGAGCTGCGTACCGAAGCTCAGGCTGTATTTGTGGGCGAAGACCCAGGTGAGGTTGACTTCGTTCGTGTAGGCGGGAGTAAGCCTGGGATTGCCTTCGATATACGAATATTCGGAAAGAGGCCTGCGGAACGGATTCAGCGCCCAAAACCACGGCCGCTGGATTTTGCGGCTGTAACCGAGGATAAGCATCTGGCTCTGCTTTTTGTTCAGCGGCATCGACAGGTTCGCGTTCGGGAACAAGCCGAAATAGTTTTGCTTGTCGGTAATCACGGTACTACTGGTCGACGGAACGGCATAGGTATACTCGCCGCGCAGGCCCAGCGACAGGGCAAAGTTGTTTTTGAAGCGGGTCGAGAACTTCGCGTAGAGCGCGCTGATGTTTTCATTGTATTTGTTCAGGTTGGTCAGCGCGCCGATTTCGTGCCATGATTCGTTTTTCAGGTATTCGTACAAAGTCGAGTTATCCATCCCGTTGTTCGTGTATTTGATGCCGGTGGTGAGTTTCGATACTTTGCTCAGGGCGATGTCGAAATCGGCTGTGGCCGAGTAGATATTGTTGAGCGTAATGATATCGCTGCGATAGGTCGAGTCGAGGTTTCGGAAACCCGAATAGAGGCTGTGGTAGTCCGAATGGTCGTCCCCGTTGCGGCGGTTGTAGTCCAGCAGCAGTTTGAACGTCGAGCCGAGCGTGTCGAGATTGAGGATGTAGTTGCCCGAAACGCTGATCCGGTAATTGAGGTTGTCGCTCAGGTAGAGGCTTTGGACGTCGGTCACCTCGCCGCCGCTTTGCATCGTCAGGTCGTTCCGGTTATTGCCTGTGGAAGGCGAATGCGTGTAATTGACCTCCAATCCGACGCTTTGGCGATCGTCGATGTCGTACACCCCGCCTACCCGGAGTGTTTTGTAGGAGCCCAGGTTGTACAGTTTCCCGCCGGAGGTTTGTGTGACTTGGTCGCCGGTATGGAATTGATTTATTCCTGAGACCGTGTTGCCGGACTTGTTGCGGTTCAGTGAAAAGTCGGTGTAAAGGCTCAGTTTGTTGTTGCGGTATTTGAGATTCACGGCGGGCTGCAGGTACCAGGTCATGTCGTTGACCAGCGAGTGTCCGTAACGCATGGTGGCCGAGCCCTCCATGCCGTCGTTGCGCTGTTTTTTGAGCGTGATCTTGATGATGCCCGAGGTCATGTCGGCGTCGTATTCCGCTCCGGCATAAGGGATGACCTCGATTTTCAGGATATCCTCCGCTTTCAGGTTTTGCAAATAGGCAAGCAGGTCTTCGCCCGTTTCCCGCAGCAGACGGTCGTTTACCATCACGCGGGTGCCTTTGCGTCCGTTGACCGAGATCTCCCCCTTTTCACTGATCCAGACACCCGGCGCCAGCGACATGATCTCTTTGCCGTCGCGTCCGATAGCCAGCGGAGTGTTGGCCAGATTGACTATGAAACGGTCTGCTTCACGGGTGATGATGTTCCCGGTCACCACAACTTCATCGAGCGTGACGGCGGACGGGTGCATCGTCAGATCGCCCAGGTCGGTATCGGAGTTCAGTTCGATCTGTCGTTCGAGATTTTCGTATCCCATGAAAGATATTTTCAGCCGGTAGTCTCCCCGGGGCAGTCTGACTTCGAAAGCCCCCTTGTCGTCTCCGACCGTGCCGTACGTTTTTGTGGAATCCTGTACCGAACTTACCGATACGGTGGCATAGTCGACTACCGCCCCTTTGTCATTGACGGTGCGGCCTTTCAATGTCAGGTCGGATGTATTCTGGGCCTGTGCCCGTGGCGCCGGAATCGCCAGTGCGGTGGCCAGCAGGATGGTGAACAGTGATCTCATGGCGGTAGGTGTTCGTAGGTTAATGGTTTAAGGGATAAAAATAGTTTTTTTATTCTATTAGACTCCCGGATTTCTGATTTTAGGCATCGTGCGTATGTTTTTTATAGTCGAGTTTAAGAATAGGAGTGCCGGTTTGCGGTAATCTTTGTTGGAAAGTTAAAATCCTCCTCCACCTCCGCCGCCGTTATCTTGTTCGCTGCCGTCAACGGTTTTGACCCTGATTTTTTTGCCGGCCTGGAAGCTGTAGCGCAGCGAAAGGCCGAGCGAGCGGTAGTTGCCCCATTGATTGAAACGTGTGTAGGTGTTGTCCTGTTGGAAGGTGATCGTCGACCCGCGCATGTCGAAGATATTGTATACATAAAAAGTCGCTGTCAGCTTTTTGTCAAAGAAGTTGCCTTTCAGGCCTGCATTGACCATGTGGAAGGCCCCCACCCGGACGTTTCCTTCCAGTGACGGGCTCATGTAGAATGCCTCGATCATGAAATTGTAGTTTTTCTTGAAGGTGAAGGTGTTGCTCATGTTTCCGCGGAAAGTAAAGATAATCTCCTTTTGAGGTACGTCCCGTTGCATCAGCGTGTTCTCGTTGCGGCTGCCGTTCAGGTTCGCGTTGAGCATCCACCATTTGGTAATCTGGGCCGGGATACTGAGGCTCGCGTTGTAATTCATCCGTTTGGGCATATTGCTTTGCCGGGCGATTTGGATGTTCGAGTCGGAAGGATCGGTGTCGACGATTATACTGAACGCATCTTTTACCTCCTGTGCGCCGAGCGTCAGCGTATATTTGCGAAAGAGCACCCAGGTGAGCGTGTAATCGTTTGTATAGGACGGTTTTAATTTTGGGTTGCCTTCCATGAACATATAGTCGGATAGTTGTTGGCGGAATGGGCTCAGTTGCCAAAATGACGGTCGTCCGATTTTGCGTCCGTAACCGAGGATAATCATCTGGCTCTGTTTTTTGTTCAGCGGAATCGACAGGTTCGCGTTCGGGAAGAGGTCGAAATACTTTTGTCGCTCGGAAACGTATTGGCTGTTGGTGGCCGGTACGGCGTACGTGTATTCGCCCCGCAGGCCCACGAGCAATGAAGTGTTGTTGCGGAATTTGGTCGAGAAACTGGCATACAGCGCCCCGATGTTCTCGGTGTACTTGTTGATGCTGCTGCGTTCGGGCAGCGGGATCCAAATATCGTTTTTGAAGTAGTCGTAAGGATTGACGTTATCCATCGTGTTGCGTTGGTATTTTAATCCGGTAGCGAGTTTGGAGCTTTTGCTGAGCGCGATGTCGAAATCGCTGCGTATCGCGAACATGTCGTACCGCGCGGTGGGCATGTAACGCGAAGTACTGTCGTAGTTCATCATGCCGCTGTAGTTCGTGTGGTAATATACCGAATCTTCCTTATTGCGGTAGGTGTAGTTTGCGACGGTCTTGAAAGTCGAGCCGAGCGTGTCGAGTTTGAGCGAGTAGTTCGCCGTGAAGCTCATCAGCGAGTAGTCCGTTGTGCTACGAGAAAGCGATTGTGACGTGAGGGAGTTTCCGCTTTCAATTGCGAGTGCGGTACCGTCGGTGTTGTTGTGATAAGGATTTTCGGTCATATTGAACTCTGCGCCGACGCTTTGCTTGTCGTTGATGTCGTAAACGCTGCCCAGTTGAAAAGTGATGTGGGATTGGCGATGTGCCATACCGGTGTTTGCATCCATGATCCGGTCCCGGTCCAGGAATCGGTCGCTTTCCATGTTGCCGCCGGTCCAGTTGTTACGGCGGTAACCCACTTTAGAGTAAAGGCTCAGCGCGTTGTATTTGTAGTTGAGGTTCAGGCTGGGCTGATAGTTCCAGGCTTTCTGGTCTACGATGGAGGTGTAATAACGCATGCTGACGGCTCCTTCGAGACCTTCTTCGCGTTGTTTCTTGAGTGTGATTTTGATCACGCCGCCCGTGGCGTTCGCATCGTACTCGGCTCCTGCGTAAGGGATGACTTCGATTTTCAGGATATCTTCGGCCTTGAGGTTTTCCAGGTAGGCGACCAACTCTTCGCCCGTCTCTTTGAGTACCCGGTCGTTCACGATTACCTGTGTCCCGCCGCGTCCGTTCACGGACAGGTCGCCTTTATCGGTAATCCAGACGCCCGGCGAGAGCGCGAGCATCTCCTTGCCGGTTTTGCCCGCCGAAAGGGGAGCCGCCGCGACATTGACCACGAAACGGTCGGCTTCGCGGGTAACCATGTTCGCAGTGACGACCACTTCGTCCAGCATCACCGACGAGGGTTTCATCGTCAGTTCGCCCAAATCGGTGTCTGCCGCGAGGTTTACTTCGCGTTCGAAGCTGTCGTATCCCATGAAGGATATTTTCAGCCGGTAGCTGCCTTTGGGCATTTCCACGGTAAAGCCGCCCTTTTCGTCGGTAATGGAGCCGTAAACTTTCGTCGAATCGGCTTTCGCCGTCAGCATGACGGTGGCATAATCTACCGGGGCTTTCTCTTCGGTCACGGCGTGTCCTTTCAGTGTGACGGGACGGTCGTTCTGCGTTCGCGCGGATAAGCCCAGGCTCGTGAATGCGCAGAGGATAAAAGCGGCGAATAGTTTTTTCATGTCGTATTATTTTTTGTAGTGTTTGTTTGGTAATGCAAATATATGAAATAATTTTAATACTATGCAATACATAGTAGCATGAAAATAATAATATTTTTTATCGATTAGTATTCTTGTTTTTTATGTGTGTTGAAATATTTTCTTGAAAATCAAATCTAAAAGTGTTTTTATCGTCGAATTTTGTGGATGATTGTTTGACAATCGGGGGACTAGTATTTTCTTGCCCCGTGGGACAATTTTCTGAAAAGGACAGGGAGATATGGCCGGTTTTGTTCCGTTTTGCGTTACCTTTGCATTCGGTTTTTGCTTTTGCTGTTGGTATATTATTTGCGAGACCCATTATATAAAGTATAATATCCTGAATCATGATAAAAGAAGACGTAGACACTAAAGTTCTTGACGACGAGCCTATTGGCGGGGCCGTGGGGGATCAGATGAATTTCGATGAGCCCTCATCCGACGATCCTACACCTGACAGTGTGACAGATACCCCGGAGGCAGCCGGTGACAATTCGGCACAAATGGCAGAGGCCGCGAAGGAGTGGCAGGATAAATACCTGCGCCTGAGCGCTGAATTCGACAATTACCGGAAACGTACCCTCAAGGAGAAGATGGAGTTGGTGGCTACCGGTTGCGAGGACGTAATCAAGGCGATGCTGACTGTAATGGATGATATCGACCGGGCATTGGCGGCGATGGAGACGGCCAAGGATGTCGCTTCGGTGCGCCAGGGGGTATTGCTGATCCACCAGAAGCTGATGGATACGCTCCGTTCGCGCGGTGTCGAGGAGATCGAGGCGCTGGGCCGGGAGCTCGATACCGACCTGCATGAAGCCGTGGCGAAAGTGCCTGTGGAAGAAAAGGCCAAGAAAGGCAAGATCATCGACGTAGTGCAGAAGGGCTACAAGCTTAAGGATAAGGTTACCCGGTTTGCGAAAGTAGTGGTTGGAGAATAACGGTTATGGCGAAAAGAGACTACTATGAGGTGCTTGGCGTCGACCGCGGGGCGAGTGCCGACGAGATCAAGAAGGCATACCGCAAGGCGGCGCTTAAATTCCATCCCGATAAAAATCCCGGCGATAAGGATGCCGAAGAAAAGTTCAAAGAGGCTGCCGAAGCATACGATGTACTGAGCAACCCCGACAAGAAAGCACGTTACGACCAGTTTGGCCATGAAGGCATGGGTGCCGGGGCCGGCGGTTTCGGCGGCGGCGGCTTCGGCGGCGGTGGCTTCACGATGGAAGATATTTTCAGCCAGTTCGGCGATATCTTCGGCGGCCATTTCGGTGGCGGCGGCGGTTTCGGTGGTTTCAGCGGAGGGGGTGGAGGCGGCCACCGGGTCAGCCGCGGTTCGGACTTGCGCATCAAGGTTAAACTGACGCTCAAGGAGATCGTTAACGGTGCAACCAAAAAACTGAAAATCAACAAGCAAATTACTTGCGACCAGTGCGGCGGAACCGGGGCGAAAGACAAGGATTCCTATTCGACCTGCCAGACCTGTAATGGTCGGGCTATGTTTCACAAGTAGTCAATACTTTCTTCGGCCGGACGCAGACGACCCAGCCCTGTCCCACCTGCCACGGCGAGGGCAAGATCATTACGAATCCCTGTCCGAAATGCCACGGTGAAGGTACCGTGCGCGGCGAGGAGGTGATCGAACTCAAAATCCCGGCGGGGGTCGGCGAGGGCATGCAGCTTTCTGTCAGCGGCAAAGGCAATGCGGCGCGACATGGCGGCGTTCCGGGCGACTTGCTCGTATTGATCGAGGAGGAGCCGGACAAAGAGCTCGTGCGTGACGGTAATGACCTGATCTATAATCTTAATCTGACGATTCCCCAAGCTGTGCTGGGCGTTTCGACCGAGATTCCCACCGTCGATGCCCGGGCCAAGATCAAGATCGAGCCGGGTACGCAAGCCGGCAAGGTGCTGCGCTTGCGCGGCAAAGGGGTGCCCGACGTGAACGGTTACGGTCGGGGTGACCTGTTGGTTGTGGTCAACATTCCGATCCCGGCCAAGGTGAATGCGGAGGAGAAACGCCTGCTCGAGCAGTTATCGCAGGGGGACAATTTCAAGGAGGCGGCTCCGACTGCCGGCGGCAACCTGTTCGACCGGATGAAGAGTTTTTTCCGGTAGGGGAAGGGAGGATTTATCCTGAATGTTCGGGTGTACAAGTATGCGGCTGATCCGGAGCACGGATCGGCCGTTATCGTTTACCGGAAGTTGATAGGTCATTGTTTTTCCGAAATTATTGCGGATTGTTTGTCAACTGTCAGGATGAGGTTTCTGAGAAAGGATAGAACTTTTTCCATTCCGCAGTAGTTGATTTTCTCTTCTGTATCCTGAGGGGTATGCAAAGTTGATTTCTTGCGTGCGGACAAGATACCGGTATGAAAATAAAAGGTGGGGATGCCATTACTCTCAAACACGTAATTGTCGCTTAATCCCCTGTTGGCTGCGGATGCTTGTTCCACACGGATGGTATTGCCAGCCTGTCGGAGTGCCAGGCTGCATATTGAGTGTGCATCCCGGAAGTTTTTTCCGCTTTGGTAAAATAACAGATTGTCGTCCATATCTCCGACCATATCGAGATTAATCATCGTTTTGATCTGTTCTTTTCGTATCGGCAAATGATTCCAGAAGTAGCGCGATCCCAGCAGGCCTCTCTCTTCTGCACCGAATGCAATGAACAAAAGGTTGCAATCGGTTGGTTCTTCGGATAGCTGTTTGGCAAGTTCCAATAGCATGGCTATACCGGATGCATTGTCATTCGCACCCGGATGGAGTTCCCCGTTTTGATACCCGATGTGGTCATGATGCGCTCCGATAATGATGTATTGTTCGTTTATGCCTGGTTTCACTCCCATTATATTGGCTGTTTGTAAAAAAGAGGCATGTTTCTGGCAAGTTATGGTTAGGGCCTGATTTTTTAGGGGAATAGGATCGGTCGGTTTACTTGCGAATACGGCTTTGTCGTGCCGTTTGATTTTGCTTTTTCCTACTATTCGTTCAAAGACCGGATAGGAGATGTCGACATGAAGCAGGTCAGTTTCTCTACGTTGCCCGCCTGAAAAAGGAGTAGCGTTTGTTTGCATTCCGGGGGGAAGTACATACAATAATGCCTTGACACCCGATCGGGCCCAGTAATCATCAGCGGATACTTTCGTGTGCTCGGCGATCCATGCTTTTATGTGTCGGTACTTGGGCTGATTTTGGTGAAAAACGAAGCAAGCCGTATTGTGCAGTTGTTTCGGGATGGTTAATGTGTCGAATGTCATAAATCCCCCGAAGATGGGGAGGAGGGAAAGGGAGTCTGATCGGTTCCATGCGCCGAAAGAAAAATCGGTCCCATACATCCAGACTTGTGATTCCTGTTGACCTTTCGAGAGCGTGATCCGGCCGTCAAAATAGTAATTGTAGGGTATTTTAAATCTTTGATAATAGGAGTCGGAAATGGGGGAAAGCCCGTACATCCGGTATCGCCCGGCGATCATTTCCCTGATTACGGAATCGGCTTCGCTGCCAGGGAATCGTCCGCCCATTGCAGGTGAGGATAGTAGTGTAATCACGGGTTTAAAGTCGGTTTGGGTAAATGCTCTGCCGATGGATAGGAGCAGAATTGGGATAACCAACAAACTGAATCGGATTTTGGTGAAAAAACGGAGCATAATTGAATGCATGTATTTAGAAATTATGTTAACTGACAGAAATTAGCCTTCTTCTGTTATAGCTCCGCGTGGACAAGCTTCTGCCAATTTGTCCAGATAGCCATACATGTCAGATCCGAAATTTCCGGTGCCCCCTCCATATTTAAAGTATGGTTTTCCGTCGTCGGTTCGTCCCAGTATGTTCATAGCATCATGTTTGAAGCATTCGCCGCATCCGTTGCATTTTTCATAATTGATTTTGAAAGTGGAAGTTCCTGCATAGGGTTCAGGTTCCTGGTCTGTTCCGGAGACTTGAATGTCGTTGAACGTGGCGCTCACGAGGGAGGCGGGTAGAGCTGCCAATGCAGTTATCCCGAACAATTTAGTTAAAAAATCACGTCTTTTCATTGTCTTGGATGTAATTAATGTGTTAGGTTAGTTTTAATTATACTCCGTTTTTTGCAATGGTATATTGTAAATATGCGTAATTTTTTGGGATGTTCTATATCCTTATTTGTGATGAATTTACGTGTATATTTAACTAAAGATGAGGATTGATTTTTCAAAAAAAATATACATGCCGCAAGGTGGGATATGCTTGTTTTGCCATATGACAGGGGATTATTGAAGTGTAAAAAAGTATATCTGCAATGAAGTTTTGCCGGTAATTCCGGCAGGACATATCAGGAAATGTATGTTTGTAGGGAATAGGGTACTGACTATGTGAAGATGTATGAGAATGGAATGGTTTGCGGACTGTTTTTCGGTAGAACGTAAAATAGTTCGCAAACTGTTTTTATCTTTGCGTTTTAAAGTGAATAATACCCCGGGGAGATACCCGCTATGATAGCAGAACCGCAGAACGGAAAGAGGCCCGAAACGGCCGGTGTGGAAGAGGATTCCGGACAGCAGTGGAGATTACACCTTCGCCGCGGGATCGTTGCGTCGCGCCGCCAAGGGCGCCGGAACCGGCGCGGTATGGCGCTGCGGATGCTTCTGTTGCTGGCGGCCGTGCTGTGGGTGTTGTTTCTGGTATTGGTGAACCGATAGGAAGAGAATCGCCGATGGATATCGAAAAGATCAGAGTATTGCCGGATGGCGTGGCGAATCAGATTGCCGCGGGAGAAGTCGTAGGACGGCCTGCTTCGGTCGTGAAGGAGTTGCTGGAAAATGCCGTCGATGCTGGAAGTACTTCGGTGACGGTCAATTTCAAGGAGGGGGGCCGTGCACTGATCCAGGTTGTCGATAACGGTTGCGGCATGAACGAACCGGATGCCCGCATGGCGTTCGAACGCCATGCGACCTCGAAAATCGCTTCGGTCGAGGATCTCTCACGCCTGCATTCGTTCGGTTTTCGCGGCGAGGCGCTTCCGTCGATCGCTTCGGTGGCCGAGGTGGAGTTGCGTACGCGTACCGCTTCGGCGGAAGTGGGCACGCGGGTGACCATCAACGGCGGCGCATTCGTCGCTCAGGAACCCGTACAAACTCCCGTCGGGACGCAATTCCTGGTTAAAAATCTTTTCTTCAATGTTCCGGCCCGGCGTCGTTTTCTCAAGGAACCGACCGTCGAGGCGCGTCACCTGACGTCCGAATTCCAGCGGGTGGCGTTGTGCCATCCCGAAATCGAATTTACGCTTTACAACAACGATACGTTGGTTTACAGCCTGCCCCCGGGGAACTTGCGGCAGCGGATCGCCGGCATTTGCGGCAAAGGACTGGCCAATAACCTGCTCGATGTGGCCGTAGAGACCTCGATCGTGAAGATCGAAGGATACGTGGGCCATCCGTCGGTGGCTAAAAAGACGAACAGGGAACAATACCTGTTCGTAAACGGCCGTTACTTCCGCTCGCCTTATTTTCATAAAGCGGTGCTTCAGGCCTATGAGAAACTGATTGCCCCGGAGACGCAGCCGCCCTATTTCCTCTACCTGACCGTCGCACCGGAGCGGATCGATGTGAACGTGCATCCGCAGAAGACGGAAGTAAAGTTCGAGGACGAACAGGCGATCTGGCAGATATTCAATGCAGCGGTGCGCGAATCGCTCGGTAAACTGGGCGTGGTGCCGCTGATGGATTTCGAGATCGACAGTTCGATTGATATCCCCGTATACCGGGAAGGAACCGTTTATCGGGAGCCGGAAATCGGCGTCAATCCCGATTTTAACCCGTTCCGGACCGATACGGTTAAGGAAAAAGTGCATAAAATGCCGGCCGGAGGAGGTGTATCGCCCCGTACTGCCCCGCTCGATGGGTGGCAGAACCTTTATGAGATCGATTCCCGTGCGGGGGATGCAGGTTTGGCCGATCGGTTCGATGAGATGGACAGTGCGTTGCAGGCATTTCTGGAAGGGGAGCCCGAACCGGTGCAGCAGAGTTTCGAACTGGGCGGGACGGCCGGGTTTTGCGGGCAGTTGAAGTTGAGCGACCGCCTGTATGCAACGACTCTGGGCGATGCATTGGCCGTCGTGGATGTCGGGCGGGCCCGGGAGCGGGTGTTGTTCGAACGGTATCTGCGCCTGCTGGGCAATAATGCCACAGTGAGCCAGCAATTGCTTTTTCCGGAACGGATCGAACTGTCGTCTGCCGACGGAAGGTTGATGGCGGAGATCCGCGAGGAGCTTTCCTCGCTCGGTTTTGAATTTTCGGCAAACGGGCCTGCGGGCGTTACGGCTGAAAATGGTCCGGCGGATAACAAAGGGGCAGGGGACGGCGTTACATATGAGATAACGGGCATCCCGCCCGAATTGCCGGCAGGTATGGTGCAGGACGCTTTGCATGAAGCGCTTGCCCGTGTGCGCGAATTGGGCGGTGTGCCGGAAAGTGAGAAGGTACGCGATCTGGCGGCCATATTGGCGCGGCGCGGCGCTTCCGGCGCGGCGAAAATTGACGAAGCGGCGGTGGCGCCGCTGCTCGACGAATTGGCTTCCTGCAATGAACCTGCTTTCACGCCTTCGGGCCGGGCGGTACTGATCCGTATTACGCGGGAAGAGCTGGCCAAACGATTTTAAACGTTAAAACGAATTTTATGAGATTTAACAACGGGGCCTTCACGACCCCTCCGGTGGTCAAGAACCTGATTATCATAAACGCGCTGTTCTTTCTGGCTGAGGTGATCCTGCCCAACGGGCTCGGGGACCTGCTAATCGACAAACTGGGCCTCTATCCGTGGCAAAGCCCGAATTTCCGGCTCTACCAGCTTATTACGCACATGTTCCTGCACGGCGGCATCGCGCACCTGTTCATGAATATGTTCGCGTTGTGGATGTTCGGGCGCACGCTCGAATACGACATGGGCAGCAAGCGTTTCCTGATCTATTATATGATTACCGGTATCGGTGCGGGTTTGTTGCAGATGGGCGTGAGCTGGATCGAGATCAGCCGGCTGCAGGCTGCGGCACATGAGATGGGTGCGATGACCCCCGATATGCAGAGTATGATCGCAGTCCGGGCCAACGTGGTGACCATCGGTGCATCGGGTGCCGTATTCGGCGTGCTGCTCGCTTTCGGCATGATGTATCCCAATGCGATGATTATGCTGCTGATCCCGCCCATTCCGATCAAAGCCAAGTATTTCGTAATCGGATACGGTCTGCTCGAGTTGTCGCTCGGTTTTACGGGAGCGCAAAGCGGAGTGGCGCATTTCGCGCATGTGGGCGGTATGATCTTCGGCTTTTTCCTGCTTTACTACTGGAAGAAGAAGGGTAAGATTTATTATTGATTGTCGATTGATCGTCCATGGCTGCAAGGGAGCATAAACAACGCTACGGATGGATGTCAGGGCTGGCAACGGCTTTCGACCTGCTGTTCTATGTACTGACGTTTGCAGTGGCCGTGGCTTTGATACTGGCTTATTGTGCCCCTTATGTCAATCCGAATACAGTCTATTGGTTCGCGTTTTTCGGCTTGGCCGCCCCTTTCATTTACATCGCCAATGCACTGTTGATGCTCTATTGGACGGTACGGTGGCGCTCGATCGCATGGCTTTCGCTGGCGGTATTCGTGCTGGGACTCGGCAATGTGGGCAAATATTTCCGGCCGCAGTGGGGCAAAACCTACGAGCAGCCGCGTGAAGAGGGGACGATCCGTATCCTGAGCTACAATGTGGGCGGTTTCTGGGGCAACACGGTCGGCAAGCCTGAGAGCAAGATGCGTGCGATCGCCGAATATATCCGGGCCGAGGATCCCGACGTCGTTTGCATGCAGGAGTATGAGGTCAACTACATCAACCGGCGGGCCGTGCTGGACAGCCTGCTCGAACCGCTGAAGTACAAGGCGGTCTATTTTGCCCAGACGATCCGGGACAACGGGGGATGGGGGATAGCCGTTTACAGTAAGTATCCGATCGTGGGTAAGGATCACATGGTTTTTCCTGAATCGCAGAATTCCGCGATGTGGGTGGATATTGCAGTGCGTAAGGATACGATCCGCGTATTCAACAACCATTTGCAAACGACCCAAATCGACGAGAACGACCGGAAGTTCCTGCGCACGGAGCCGCTGTCCGATACGCTGCGCAACGACAAGGCGAAAGGGATCGCCCGCAAGCTCAAACGCAATTTTATGAAACGGGCAGAGCAGGCGGATTCGGTGGCGTTGCGCATCCACGACGGAACCCCGCGGGTGATCGTGTGCGGCGATTTTAACGATACGCCGATGTCTTACACCTACCGCCGTATGCGGGGGGATTTCGTCGATGCGTTCAAGCGCAAGGGACAGGGTATGGTCTTTACCTACCGGCGGCTGATGGGCGTGCTACGGATCGACTACCTGTTCCATTCGGACGATTTCGAAACGGTGAGCTACCGCAGCGAACAGCCCGAATGGAGCGACCACAACCCGGTGATTGTGGACGTGCGGCTCAAAAGGGATTGATCGTTCAGTATAACGTAATAACGTACAGGATCTATAAACAGTCAAAGACAATGGTACTCGACACCTTAACCAACCTGCCTTCCTACAATGCGCTGAATAGCCATTTTGCGAAGGTATGCGCCTATTTGAAGGAGGCGCATCTTTCCGGTCTGCCCGAAGGCCGGTATCCGATCGACGGTGACAACGCTTACCTGATGATCAGTGAACGGGATCTCAAAAAACCGGCGGATGCGGCGCTGGAGGTACACGACCGCTATATCGATATACAGATCGTGCTTTCGGGCCGTGAGGGTTTCGGTTGGAAGGACCGTTCGCGTTGTGCGGCTCCGCGCGGGGCGATGAACACCGAAAAGGACGTTATGTTTTACGATGACGAGCCTTCGACCTATTTTACCCTCGGCGAGGGCGAAATCGGGATCTTTTTCCCGCAGGATGCGCATGCGCCGTTGGTGGGTGACGGCCGCGTGAAAAAGGCGGTGGTCAAGGTGAAAGTGGAGTAACCGGCCGGAACCGGGAGGGAAAACCGGGGTCGTTCGCAGAATCGGTCGGAATCGGGTTATTGGCTCGGCTTAAGTTTTTAAAGACATATAAACACATAAAATCATGGTAAACAGAATTATTCTTAACGAAACATCCTATTTCGGCCCGGGATCGCGTAAAGTGATCGCCGAGGAGGTGGCCAAGCGCGGCTACAAAAAGGCTCTGGTGATTACCGATAAGGATCTGGTAAAATTCGGCGTTGCCGCACAGGTGACCGATGTGCTGAAGGCTGCCGGCATTCCTTACGAGGTGTTCGATAACGTGAAACAGAACCCGACCGTGAGAAATGTGAAGGCCGGTATCGACGCGTTCAAGGCTGCCGGAGCGGACTTTATCGTTGCGATCGGCGGCGGTTCGTCTATCGATACGTCGAAAGCGGTGGGTATTATCGTCAACAATCCGGAGTTTTCGGATGTGGTTTCGCTTGAGGGCGTGGCTCCGACCAAGAAAAAATCGGTTCCCGTGATTGCCCTGCCAACCACGGCCGGTACGGCTGCCGAGGTAACGATCAATTACGTGATTACCGACGAGGAGAATGTGAAGAAGATGGTTTGCGTCGATCCGAACGACATCCCGACGCTGGCCGTAATCGATCCCGAGCTGATGCTCAGCATGCCCCGCGGGCTGACCGCCGCTACCGGTATGGACGCACTGACGCATGCCATCGAAGGACTGATTACCCTCGGGGCCTGGGAGATGAGCGATATGTTCGAACTCAAGGCGATCGAAATGATTGCGAAGTGGCTGCCCAAGGCCGTTGAGACCCCGTCGGATATCGAGGCGCGCGATGCGATGGCTACGGCGCAGTATATCGCCGGCATGGCCTTCTCGAACGTGGGTCTCGGCCTCGTGCACGGCATGGCCCACCCGCTGGGTGCGTTTTACGATATTCCGCACGGCGTGGCCAATGCGCTGTTGCTGCCCTATGTGATGGAATTCAACATGCCTGCCGCAAAGGCCAAGTACCGCAAGATCGCCGGGGCGATGGGTGTCGATACTTCGAAGATGAGTGAAGATCAGGCTGCGCAGGCTGCTGTGGATGCCGTGAAAGCTCTCTCGGTCCGCATCAACATTCCGCAGAAACTCAGTGAACTGGGAGTGAAAGAGAGCGATTTGGGCAAGTTGGCTCAGTCGGCCTTTAACGATGTCTGCACCCCGGGCAATCCGCGCAAGGTGACTCTCGGGGAGATCGAAGCGCTGTATAAAAAAGCGTTATAAGGAGGCAGTCGTTTGGGTGATAGGCAGTCGCCCATACCCCGGTCCCGGATTGTTGCGGTTGATCCGCGGCATTGCCGGAGGGGAGGTTCTGAAGATAATGGAGGTGTACTCATCACGATGTGCACCTCTGTTTTATTTTCCGCAGGATGCGGACAGGTGTCACCCGTATGGGGTCGGATGTCCGGCATGGAATCCGGAATCGGGACTGCCGGCAGGTATTTGCACGGCTTTTGCCGGCATGATGACACGAAAGGACACGAGTGTAAACAGATAATCAAAAAAGATGGAAAAATTCGATTTTTACATTCCGACACGGGTGCTTTTCGGCCCCGGCAAACTGGATGAACTGGCTGTGGCGAAACTGCCTGGCCAGAAAGCTTTGATCGTCACGACAGCGGGGAAGTCCGTCAAAAAATACGGCTACCTGGACCGGGTGGTGGAGCTGTTGAAAAAAAATCACGGTACGCAGAGCGTCGTGTTTGACAAGGTGCTGCCCAATCCGCTGTTGAGCCATGTGCGCGAGGCGGCTGCGCTGTGCCGCGCCGAGGGGTGCGACTTCGTGGTCGGCTTGGGCGGCGGCAGCCCGATCGATTCGGCTAAAGCCATCGCATTGACTGCGGCCAACGAAGGTGATTACTGGGATTATGTCGAAGGAGGCAAAAAACCGGCGGGGGCGCTGCCTGTCATCGCGATTACGACGACGGCGGGTACCGGAACCGAAGCTGACCCGTGGACGGTCATTACCCATGACGAAACCCGCCATAAAGTGGGTTTCGGCTGCGACGAACTCTTTCCTGTGCTGTCGGTCGTCGATCCCGAGCTGATGCTGTCGGTACCGCCGCAACTGACGGCATTCCAGGGATTCGATGCCTTCTTCCATGCTTCGGAAGGATATCTCGCCAGCGTGGCCACACCGGTGAGCGACGCCCTTGCGCTCCAGAGCATGCGTCTGCTCTCCATTTACCTGCCGCGTGCCGTTGCCGACGGTTCCGACCTGGAGGCGCGTACGAACGTGGCATTGGCCAATACGCTTTCGGGAATGGTCGAGTCGACCTCGTGCTGTATCTCCGAGCATTCGCTCGAACACGCGATGAGCGGCCTCTATCCTGACCTGCCGCACGGAGCCGGGTTGATTATGATCTCGTTGGCTTACTATCGCCATTTCGCACCGCTGGCTCCGGCCCGTTTTATCGAAATGGCGCGCAATATCGGCGCCGACCTGAGCTGTATGCGCGAAGAGGACAAACCTTATGTGTTCGTCGAATCGCTCAGGGAGTTGCAGCATGCGTGCGGGGTGGATAACCTCAAGATGTCGGATTACGGCATTCGCCGCGAAGATTTTCCGCGTCTGGTCCAATTGGCGCGCAATGCGATGGGAGGCCTGTTCGGGCTCGATCCCGCACCGCTCACCGATGCCGATATTATCCGGATTTTCGAGGAGTCTTATAAATAACTTTTAAATAAATTTAACGGGAGATGATCTCCTGTAGTCGGATGCCGCTTCCCGGATGGAAGCGGCATTTTTATTGCGAAAATAGATATCTTTGCCTAACTTAGAGCGCATGGAATCTATGGATACTTCATCGATGCCTGAAATGACCGTTTCGGGTCCCGCCAGCGGCGGGAACAGGCCGGAGAGCCTGAGTGGGGGGGCTTATCCGGATCAGGAAAAAGGAAAATCCCGAAAGCCCTGGTGGAGGCGCCTGATCAAGGTGCTGCTGATTGTCGCCGTCTCGCTGGCCGGACTGTTCGTCCTGCTGGGTGGGGTGGTCTGGCTGGTTTTGACGCCGCCGCGCCTGACGCCTTTGGTGAACCGTGTCGCGACCAAATACCTCAATGCAGAGGTGCATTTCGATACTGTCCGGCTGTCGCTGTTCGAGAATTTTCCGCACGTCAGCCTGGAGTTGAAAAACGGTGAGGTGATCTCCGGCGTTTTTGCCGGGATTCCCGACTCGTTGCGCGGATACGTGCCGCAGCGGGCCGACAGCCTGTTGCGGTTCAAAGAGTTTGCGGTGACGCTGAACTTGCCGCGCCTGCTCGCCGCGCAGATCGCCGTCCGCCAGTTGAAGCTGGTCGATCCCGATATTTACGCTTTTGTGTCTCCGGCGGGCAATGCCAACTGGAATATTTATACGTCTGCCGATACGACCGCCGATACGACGGCGACCGATCTTTCTACGATTTTCGGTATCCGGGTGCGCGAATTGCTGCTCGAAGGCGGGCGCATACGGTACGAAAGCCGTCCCGACCGGGTGGAGGCGGCGCTCGATTCGCTGCATTTGCGGCTACGGGGGCACCGCAGCCAACGTTATGAAATCGATTTCGGAGGCAAAGCTTCGATGCAGCAGGAGGCCGTTCGTTACGCCCGCTCCCTGCCGCTGTCGCTTTCCGGGGGCTTTGCATTCGATACGAAAAATCCGGGCGGAATTGCGCTTGATCAGCTGGCTTTCAAGGTGGACGATATCCCGGCAGTGTTCGACGGCAACGTGACGGTGGCGGCCGACAGTATCGTGTCGGATATGACCTGCCGGGTCAATCCGTTGCGATTCAAACAGGCGTTCGGCCTGATTCCGGACGAGTTGATGCCTGCCGTACAGCGTGTCGAAACCGACCTGACGGCTGACCTGGAGACGAAGATAACGGGAACGTACCGTTTCAACGGCAGTGTACTGCCGAGTGTCCGGCTCGATTGCAAAGTGGACGGCGGTTACCTCGGTTATCGGGGGAGTCGGGCGCGGATCGATAATCTGTTGCTCGATGCGTCGCTGTTTTACCATCCGTCCCGTTCCGATTCCACAGGTGTGATCCTGCGCAAGCTCTCGGTCGATGGAATCGGAATGAAATTCCGGGCGGGCGGTACGGCGTGGGATGTGCTGCGGGACGCCCGGGTCAAGGGCAACATGCACGGCTCGATCAATCTCGGTACGCTTACCGAACTGTTTCCTTCCAAGCAGAAAGGGATTGTGGCGCACGGTATCGTCGGCATCGACGCCGATCTGGCGTGCCGTCTCAGTGAACTCACGCCGCGCAGGATCGGGCAGACCCGTGTCCATGCGGTGGTTACGCTCAATGATATGCTGGTCGATATGCCGCAGGATACGCTTCGGCTCGTTGCAAACGGAACCCGGATCAGTCTTGGGGCGAATCCGAACCTTCCGGAACAGGATACACTGATCGCAGCCGGTACGCAGGTGGTCTATCTTGAGGTACAGGCCGACACGATGCACGTCAACCTGAAAGACCAGATGGCCGTCGCTGTCTCCGGGGCTGAACTTAAAATGCGCAACGCAGCTTCGGTATTCAGCGGCGATACGACCGTTGTGCATCCGTTTACGGGTTCGGTACGCACGCGTTATGTGGAGGTTAATGGCCTTGATTCGACCTGGGTGAAGGCTGGCAATGCATCCATTGCGTTCAGCATCCTGCCTTCGGCGTCCGATCCCCAGGTGCCGATGATCCGCACGCGGATCGAATCCAGAGGCCTTGCTGCCCGCAGTCTGGAGAATATCTACGTACTGCGCGGCGCAGATGTGAATCTCGAGGCAATATTGTTCAATACGCGTCGCCGGATGGCGCAGCAGCGCGACCGTATGCTCGATTCGTTGCAGCGGGTTTATCCTGCGGTACCGCGCGATTCGCTGATGGCCCACAATCGTGCGCTGCGCAGGCAGGCGCGTGGTGCATCCCGCCGTGTCCAGGACGATTTTGCAGGCGAAGATATCGATATGCGGGTTGACCGGTCGATCGGTGAACTGCTGCGCCGCTGGAATGCGAAGGGAAGCATTACCGCTGCCGGAGGCAGGGTGATTACCCCGTATTTCCCGTTGACCAATACACTGGGGAATGTGGATGTCAGCTTTACGACCGACCGAATCGATTTGCGCGGAACCACCATCCACAGCGGGGTGTCGGAACTGAACCTGACCGGCAAGGTGTCCAATTTGCGCCGGGCATTGCTGGGACGCGGCAAGCTTGTCGTGGATATGAACATCGAGTCCGATACGCTGGATGTCAACGAACTGGTCAAGGCGGCCAATGCCGGGGCGGCTTATGCCTCTTCGAGCGAAGGGTACAAAGATTCCCTGCGGCAAGCCACTTCCCAGGAACATCTGCAGCAGATGATCGAGCAGAAAACCGAGGTCGATACCGCATCGCAGAGTCCGCTGATCGTCATCCCCGCCAACGTCGAGATGGATGTCGACTTGGATGTCCGTTACGGAGTGTATGCGGACCTGATTCTTAACAGGCTTTCGGGCTGTCTGGTCGTGCGCGACCGTTGCTTGCAGCTGAACGACCTGACGGCAGTGACGGATGCGGGCGAACTGACGCTTACGGCCCTCTATGCGACCCGGAGCCGTACCGATATCACCACCGGCTTTGACCTTGAGATGAAAAAAATACAGGTCGACCGGCTGATTAAACTGTTACCTTCGGTCGATACGATGTTGCCGATGCTGCGTTCGTTCGAAGGAGTGGTCGATTGCCAGCTGGCTGCCGCCGCTGCGCTCGACTCGTCGATGAACTTCCTGATGCCGACGGTCAATGCGGCGTGCCGCATTCACGGTGAGAACATGGTGCTGCTGGACGGCGAGACGTTCACCGAGATCTCGAAGATGCTCCATTTCAAGAACAAGAAACGGAATATGATCGACAAGATTTCGGTCGAGATGCTCGTGCGTGACAACCAGATTGAAATTTTCCCGTTCGTGATCGAGATGGATCGTTACCGCGCGGCCGTCAGCGGCGTGCAGAAGCTCGATATGAGTTTCGACTACCATATTTCGGTGCTCAAATCACCGATCCCGTTCCGGCTCGGGATCGATATTTACGGCAATCCGGATAAATTTAAATTCCGCATCTGCCGGGCACGTTACAAGAGCGTCGACGTGCCGACCTATGTCGAACTGATCGATTCCACCCGATTGAATCTGCGGCGGCGCATAACCGATATTTTCCATCGGGGCGTCGAGGCGGCTACCCTCAGCGAACTGAGTGTCGCATCGGCGGTACATGTGCCTTCGGAGGCGACCCTCAAGAGCGAGGAACTGACCGCTGCCGATACGCTTTTGTTGCGCCAGCAGGGGATATTGCCCGATACAACGGTTCAGAAAGCCGACTCACTTTTAATGCCTGCTGCCGGAGAACCGCTGGATGGCGGGTCACGGGAAACGGTCGTGCCGGACCGGAAAGGCAAGTCATCCCGGCGAAAGCAACGGAAACAGTCATCGGAGGCGGTACTCCCCGAGGAGCGAACGGCGACGCGGTAGGGCATTTGTCGTAGCCGAGGACACCCCGGAAACAATATTTTACCTGTGGAATGATAAATGCAGAGATAATTATTAATTTTGCCCGGAATTTTCGGATATTTCCGGAGAAAATCGATACATTACGGTTGCTGTCGAATTTTTAGAAAATTGTTTTATGAAGAAATTCCTGATTATCCTTTTTGTACTGGTAGGTGTTTCGTCGATCCGCGCCCATGCACAGGATTATAACTGGGCGATCGGTGTCCGTGGCGGCGTAACGGCCACGGGCCTGAGCGTGAAATATAATTTCGATCCGGCCAATTCGATCGAGGCCCTTGTCGATTTCGTGCAAGGGGTGAATGTGTATGCCCTTTATGAACGTAATATACCGGTGATTACGAGCGGTTTCCATTTCTATTACGGCGGCGGTGTGAACCTCGGCGGCTGGGAGAAACACGGCGACACGAAATTCACAGCCGGTATCAACGGCATCGTAGGATTGGAATACAAAATCGCGTCGATTCCGCTCGCTTTTTCCGTCGATTACAAACCTTGCCTGAATTTTGCAGGGCATACAGGATTCCATGCCGCTGATTTCGGCTTGGGTATCAAAGTGGCTTTTTAAAAGTTTCCCTAACCGTATAGCATGATGAAAAAGTTTGCTTTTCTGTTGTTGTTTTTGCTTCCGCTGGTTTCCTGCGTGAACCGGCAGGGCGCCGACCAGGTCGAGAGTATCAAGGACTCGCTCACACGCGTGGTGGCCGCGAAGGATTCGATGATCAACGAAGTCTTCGCGTCGATGAATGCCGTGGCCGAAAACCTCAATGCGATCAAGGTGCGTGAGAAGATCATCAACAAGAATATCGACAACGGAGAGATCCGTAACCAGACTCCTACGCAGATCAACGAGGATGTCGAAGCGATCAACCAACTGCTGTTGCAGAACCGCGAGACGATCGCCCGGTTGCAGCAGTCGGCCAATCAACTCAAGAAAGCGAATATCAATATCGCGAACATGGAGAAGTTGATCGCACAGCTCCGGCAGCAGGTGGAGACCAAGGATCAGGAGATCGTCATGCTGAAAAACAACCTCGAACAGATGCATGTGCAGGTCGCTGAACTGCACGAACAGGTTTCGGGGCTCAATACACAGGTGACCGGCCTTTCCGAGGCGAAGGCCTCGCTCGAAGGCGAGGTCAAGGGGCAGACCGATATTCTCAACACCGCTTACTACATCGTCGGTTCGGAGAAAGAATTGCTCGCCAAGGAGATTGTCTACAAAAGCGGTTTTATCGGCCGGACGCTGAAGATCAACGAGAGCCGGAGCCTCGACAGCTTTACGAAAGTCGATATCCGTCATTTCGACAGCGTAGTGATCGGGCAGAAGAAAGTGACGCTCGTAAGCTCGCATCCGGCCGGATCGTATGAGTTCGTACAGGATGAGAAGGGTGTTTATGAATCGTTGATTATCAAGGATAAGCGGAAATTTTGGGAATACTCCAAAGTTCTGGTTATCAGTTATAAGTAATAAAAATAGGGGTTGCGATCGATTTTCCGGCGGTTTCGCTTTGTAAAAGCGGAAAGGTTTGCTAACTTTGCGACCGCAACAGCATATTAATTGTAAAACAAACAACCATGAAAAAGGGGATTCATCCTGAGAACTATCGTTTAGTGGCATTCAAGGATATGTCGAATGATCATGTGTTTTTGTGCAGGTCCGCCATCCAGACAAAGGAGACCATCGAAATAGATGGCGAAACCTATCCCGTGTATAAGATGGAAATTTCCAACACCTCTCACCCGTTTTACACCGGTAAGATGAAGTTGGTTGACACCGCAGGACGCGTTGATAAGTTTATGAGCCGCTACGCAAAGCACTACGATAAGAAAGTTGCCAAATAAACAGGACTTTCACTCTCAAAAATTACAGGGCCGCATCTTATGATGCGGCCCTGCTTGTTTATACCAGAAGAAAATGGGAAGAGGGAAAGTTTTGAAACCGGGCCACGGGCCGGCTTTCAGTATTGCGGATTATAACATCTGCAAGGGGAAGCGTGCCGGAGAAATACAAAAAGGAGCGGATCGTCCGCCCCTTCTGCCTTGTGTCTGATGTCCGGTGAATGGATGTTGTTCCGGCGACGACTATTTTGACTTATTCCAGATGTAGTGCTTCTGCGATTCGTTTCGGGATATCGGTGTTGTCCATGAAACCGCTGAACCGTGCCGCACCCGCGCCGTAAGCGTAGACAGGGATCAGGCACGCCGTGTGTCCTTTGGTCGAAAATTGGACGGTGGCCCGGTTTTTATCGCCCGGTTGGAGCTTACCCATGTCGAATTTGTTTTCATCCGAAGGCAGCGTCATACCGCCCGTTTCGTGGTCGCCGGTGATGATCACCAGCGTACCCGGTGTGCGGTCGGCAAAATCCAGTGCGATCTTGACAGCGGCATCAAAATCCCGTATTTCGGAAAGTACGGTTTCCGCATTGTTGTCGTGGCCGCCGTTGTCGATGTGCGATCCCTCGATCATGACGAAGAACCCTTTGTCGCCGTTGGCAGATAACAACCGTAACGCCTGGTCGGTTGCCCGGGGCAGCATATCGCCGCGTCCTTGTGAGACGAGCGGCAGCGATTTGTCTGCGAGCAGGATCCCGACGGGGCTTTTGTCGAGTGCGGCGAGAGTGTCGAGCGAGTAGGCGACCGTGTAGCCCTTTTCGCGTAACTCGTCCGAAATGTTGCGGCCGTCGGAACGCTTTTCAAAATGATCCCGGCCGCCGCCGATAAACAGGTCGATATCCGTACGGAGAAAATCAGCCGCCAGGTCGTCTTCGTTTTTCCTGCTTTCGTTGTGTCCGATAAATGCGACGGGCGTCGCATCGGTAATGGCATGCGTATCGACCAGTCCGGTCGCCAGGCCTGCCGCTGCGGCCCGCTCGAGGACAGACCGGAGCGGTTGTTTGTCGGGAGTCATGCTGATCATACCGTTATTGGTTTTTGTGCCGGTGGCCAGGGCGGTGGCTGCCGCTGCGGAATCGGTCACTTCGCTCGAAGCGGAGAAAGTCGATTGCAGGCCGATGCTTTGGGCGCGAGCGAGCGATAGCGGTGCCCCGCCGCGAAGCATGTAGGAGGTTACCTGTGCAAGGCCCATACCGTCGCCGATCATCAGGATGACATTGCGGACCGGTTCGGCGGCCTGAACAGTTTTGCTGGTCTTTGGTTTACGGTCCCGGGCCTGAAGGTGTGCGGTCGCTCCCGGCAGAATCACGGCGGCGATCAGCAGGCTGTAAAGAATCCTTTTCATTGTAGATGTCCGAAGCTTTTGGTTTGAGATTGTCAAAAATAGTACTTTTTACCGGAAGAGGTGTTCTCTAAAGGTTAAGAGTTGGTAATTTTAATGTGATTTTATACCTTAGCTCTGATTTTGGAAGGGGTCTGCGCCGAAATGTCGTTTCGGACGAAATTCAGCCGTTGATGTACTCGGGAAAGAGGCTGATACGGCATTGGGACTGGACGCGGATCGTTGCCGGAAACTGTTGACAGGGAACGAATCAGGAGAAATCGGATGTTACAGGCATACGAGTGGTTTTTATGGGGCATGGCGGCATTGGCTGTCGTGGTGTTTGTCGCGCTTTATCATGTGAAGGCCGGTTACGGGCTGCTGAGGGACGGACGCTGGGGCCCGAAGATCGGGAACCGATTGGGGTGGTTCCTGATGGAGTCGCCGGTTTTCATTGCGATGTGCCTGTTCTGGTTTTGCTCGTCGCGCCGTTTTGAAGCGACTCCATTGGTCTTTTTCGGCCTGTTCCAACTTCATTATCTCAACCGTGCGTTTATTTATCCGTTGCTGTTGAAAGGGCAAAGCAAGATGCCGCTCGGCATTATTGTGATGGGGGTGGTGTTCAACCTGCTGAATGCCTGTATGCAGGGGTGCTGGATTTTCTATCTGGCGCCCGAAGGGATGTATACGTCCCAGTGGCTGCTCTCACCGCAGTTTATTGCCGGTGCCTCGTTGTTTTTTCTCGGGATGGGTATCAATATCCATTCCGACCGGATTATCCGACATTTGCGCCAGCCTGGCGATACGGGCCATTACCTGCCGCGGGGCGGGATGTTCCGTTACGTGTCGTCGGCCAATTATTTCGGGGAAATCATCGAGTGGACCGGTTTTGCCGTGCTGACCTGGTCTGCCGCCGGTGCGGTGTTCGCACTGTGGACCTTCGCGAATCTGGTACCCCGTGCCGATGCCATTTACCATCGTTATGGAGAGATGTTCGGCGATGAGTTCCGCCGTGCGCGGTTAAAACGGGTCATTCCGTTCATCTATTGAGAATGGGTTTGTCATTGAAACCGGCCGATGGATTGACCGCCTGTTCGAATGGATAAGATGTTTGTTACAGATTAGACAGTAAGCAAAAATAGGATTGCTGACCCGAATATGAAAGAATCCCAACTATTTACTCCCGTGAAGATCGGACCGTTGACATTGCGCAACCGGACCATCCGGGCCGCTGCGTTCGAGGGCATGTGTTCCGGCAACGCTCCTACCGATCTGTTGTACGATTATCACCGAAGCGTGGCGCGCGGCGGTATCGGCATGACTACGCTCGCGTATGCATCCGTGACGCGCGACGGGCTTTCGTTTCCGCACCAGCTGTGGCTACGCCCGGAGGTGGTGCCGGGGCTCAGGCGCATTACCGATGCGATACATAGCGAAGGGGCAGCCGCATCGATCCAGATCGGTCATTGCGGTAACATGTCGCACCGCGCTATCTGCGGCTGCAGACCGGTTTCAGCCTCTTCGGGGGTCAATATTTACTCGCCGACGCTGGTACGCGGACTGCGCCGCGATGAAATCACCGAAAAGGCCAAAGCCTTCGGCGACGCGGTGCGGCTGGCGCGCGAAGCCGGTTTCGATGCTGTCGAGGTGCATGCCGGGCATGGCTACCTGATCAGTCAGTTTCTCTCGCCGTATACGAACCGGCGCAGGGATGAGTACGGCGGTTCGCTCGGGAACCGGATGCGGTTCATGCGTATGTGTATGGACGAGGTGATGCGTGCGGCCGGGGATGATATGGCCGTAGTGGTGAAAACCAATATGCGTGACGGGTTTCGCGGTGGAATGGAGATCGGGGAGTGCCTCGAAGTTGCCCGCGAACTGGAGCGCTGCGGCGCGCATGCGTTGGTGTTGAGCGGCGGATTTGTGAGCCGCGCGCCGATGTATGTGATGCGCGGCAGTATGCCGATCCGTACGTTGACGCATTATATGACGCAGTGGTGGCTTAAACTGGGGGTGGGAATGTTCGGCAGGATGATGATTCCGTCGGTACCGTTTCGCGAGGCTTATTTCCTGGACGATGCGCGTCATTTCCGCAAGGCGGTGAAGCTGCCGTTGGTGTATGTCGGAGGTTTGGTGTCGCGGACAAAGATAGACGAAGTGCTCGATGCCGGATTCGATTGCGTGGCGATGGCCCGGGCGCTGATTAACGAACCCGATTTTGTCAACCGGATGAAAAACGAAGGAGAGGAACGCTGTGCTTGTACGCATGCTAATTATTGCATCGCACGGATGTATTCGATCGAAATGGCTTGCCATAAGCATTTGCACGACTTGCCCTGTCCGGTACGCCGGGAGGTGGAGCGGCTCGACCGCGAGGCGTGGCAATGACCACTGGCCGGAGAAGGTCGGCGGAAGTCGAAAGAACGAAATGCCGGGTGTGATCCGAAAAGACGGATTTAGTGTTGAGAGAAGATGTATAAGCGGATGAACGAACAACTGCAAAAGGAAGGGGCAATGGCGTTGGTTACCGGAGCCAGTTCCGGTATCGGGCTGGCCTATGCCCGTGAGTTGGCCCGTCGCGGTTACGACTTGTTGTTGGTCAGCAACGAACAGGAGCGGATCGGGACGGTGGCCGAAGAGTTGGCTGCGGCTTTCGGCGTGAAAACGATCCCGTTGTGTATGGATCTGGCCCGCTCCGAAGCGGCCCGGGAACTGTACGATTATTGCGAAAGGGAGAAGCTGCAGATTGGGATACTTGTGAACAATGCCGGTATTTTCTTTTTCGACGACCTGACCGAGGTGGCTCCCGAACGGATCGAGACGATGCTTCTGCTGCACATCCGGACCGTGACGCTGCTGTGCCGCTATTTCGGCGCGGCGATGAAACGCCGCCGTGCGGGGTATATCCTGAATATGTCATCGTTGTCGGCCTGGACCCCGGCGCCCGGAATCTCGGTCTATGCGGCCAGCAAAAGTTATATCCGGAAGTTTTCGCAGATGCTGCGCTACGAACTGCATCAATACGGGGTCGGCGTGACGACCGTATGTCCCGGTGCGATAGCGACGGGATTGTACAACCTTAGCGATTATTACCAACGGCTTGCCCTGCGGCTCGGAGGGATGATGAAACCCGAACGGCTTGCCCGTAAGGGATTGCGGGCTATGTTCGCACGGCGTGACTATATCCTTCCGGGAGCGGTGAACCGTTTTTTTGTACTGGCGTTGTACCTGCTGCCTGTACAACTCATTTACTACATTAAGGAACATACCAAACTTTACCGCTATGGCCGTTGACGTGGTACCGGACGGCAAACAGGGGAGTACACCGGAGAATCTGGTAGGGAGTGATGCTGCGGTGTGTAACAGGATAGGTTCCGGGAGCATGTCCTGCGGGCGGGACGAACCGCAGGATTCCGCAGCGAAAGGTTGGGTCGTGGTAACGGGGGCATCGGGCGGGATCGGCGCCGTACTGACCGAGCAGTTGGCGAAGGAGGGGTATCCGGTCGTGATGGCTTGCAGGAACCTGGAGAAGGCCCGACCTGTGCAACAGGCGGTGATGGCGCGCAGCGGCAACCGCCGCGTGGTCCTTTACCCGTTGGATCTGGCCTCGCTGGACTCTGTACGTCGTTTTACCGGGCGGTTGCGTTCGGAGAAGATGCAGGTCGCGGTACTGCTGAATAATGCCGGGGTGATGAACGGGGGCTTCCGGCTGACGGAAGACGGGCTGGAAGAAGATCTTGCGGTCAATTATGTGGGTGCAGCTGCGTTGGCGCTAGGCTTGTTGCCGTTGATGGACGAGGGGAGCCGGATTGTCAATACGGTGTCGTGTACATACCGTATCGGCCGGGTCGGTAAGGAATTGTTGCAGCCCGATCCGCACCGCTTTCGGCGTTTTTCCTCCTATGGAAGTTCCAAACTGGCGTTGTTGTTGTTTACGCTGGAACTGGCTTCGCGCATGGCCCGACGGGGAATACGGGTTAATGCGGCCGATCCGGGCGTGGTCGATACCGGCATGCTAACAATGGGCCGCTGGTTCGATCCGTTGGCCGATAAACTGTTCCGTCCGTTGGTCAAAACCCCGCGGCAGGGAGCGGCAACGGCATTGTTGTTGGCTTCGTCGCCTTTGACGGCGCAAGTTACCGGTGAACTGTGGCGTGGGGAACAGGGCCGCAGGATTCCCCGTGCGGTGTACGGACATCCCCTGCGCGGATGGCTGTGGAACGAAACTGTGCGGTTGCTCGCAGCACATGGCATCGTTTCCGGTGATCCGATTCCGGTCGATGGGAAAGCGTACGGTTGCGGGAAAGCGGAAAAATGAAGGAAACCCAGTGATTCCAAGATATCAATTCAATAATGTGTGATTATGAAACGAAGTTTAATTTTTGCCGCTGCATTGCTATTCGGCGTCGGAGCTTATGCGAAGGGGCCGAATAACATCGAAGGCAAAACAGTGCCGCATGTGAAGATCCGCGACTTGCAGAACCAGCCGATCGACCTGCCGTATTTGGGTAAGGCTCCGCTGCTGCTTTTTTACGTCGATCCCGACCATGCGGGCCAGAACAGCGATTTTATCGCATACCTCGAGGAGCACCAAATCGGGGGAGACAAAATCCAGGCTTACGGAATCGTTAACCTGAAAGATGCTCCCTTATTGCCTAACGGAGTGGTTCGCAGTATGATGCGCTCGAAACAGAAAAAAACCGGTGCCGCGATGTACACCGATGTCGATTGTTCGCTGCGCGATGCATGGGGTATGGGCGATGTCAACAACCTGTTTGTCATTATTTTCGTGAACAAGGACCGCAAGGTGGAGTTTTTCCGTTACGGCGACTTTACCGAAAAAGACAAGGCGGACTTTTGGAAGGTCGTCAACAAATACAAATAATGTAGGCATAATCCGGCAAAGGCCGGTAAAAGGCAGTGGCCGTTCCCGGAAAATCAACTGATTTTTCCGGGAACGGCCTGTTTTGTTCCGGTACCTTCGGATGTTTTGTCTCCGGGGCAGCTTATTCTAATAATATTTTAATCTTTACTGAGATGATTATAATCGGTTCTATGGCGACGTAATAGCAGTCACGGTCTATTTTTGCCGAAAAGAATTCGCATGGGCAAGAAAGTATCATTCCGTCTTTACCTATTATTGAGTCCCGTTTTGTTGAACCCTGTCGTCCTGTTGGCCGGAAATCTCCCCGGTAAGTTGGTGGTTTCGCAGGCGGAAGCGGAGCGGCTTTTCCTGCAAAATAACTTGTTGCTGATAGCGGAACACTACAATGTGGACAAAGCCGAGGCTGAGATTGTACAGGCACGCCTGTTGGAGAATCCGGTGCTCTCCCTTGAACAGAATATCTACAACCGGCTCAATAAAAAATATTTCGATGTCGGGGCACAGGGCGAAGCGATCGTTTCGATCGAACAGGTGATCAACCTGGCCGGCCAGCGGGGTAAGGCGGTAAAGGTCGCCGGCCTGAATAAAGAGGTCGTTTCGCGGCAGTTCGAAGATGTCGTTCGCACCCTTGCCGGCGAGTTGAGGCAACGGTTTATCTCTGTTTTTTTTCTGCAAAAATCGTTGGGCGTATACGACAGGGAAGTCGCCTCGTTGGAACACCTGTTGACTGTAATGGCCGGCCAACAGGCCCGGGGGAATATCTCGTTGATGGAGAGGACCCGGCTCGAGGCTTTTCTGTTGAACCTGCGCAGCGAGCGGATGCAGTTACAGAACGATTTGGCTGATGGCCTCGGCGAATTGTGCCTGTTGATGGGGGTGCCGTCCGGAACGAATATCGAAACGGAACTTCCGAACGAAACGTTGGACAGGATCGCTTCTCAGCCGGTGATGCTGGATCGGCTGGAATCTTCTTTGAACCAGCGTCCGGACCTGAAAGCCTCCGAGTCGCAGGTGTTGCGCTCCGAGGCTAATTTGAAATTGCAGAGGTCACTGGCGGCTCCTTCGTTCTCACTGGGCGGTACATTCGACCGCCAGGGCAATTTTATCGATCACTATTTCGGACTGACGGCGTCCGTTTCCATTCCGATCTTCAACCGGAATCAGGGAAATATCCGTTCGGCGCGATTCGATATCCGGCAGAGCAACACGCAGAAAGAATTTCTCCGCAATCAGGCGCAAACGGAATTGCAAGCCGCTTATATCCGTTTCCAGAATAGTTTGCGCCTCTATCGGGAAACCCCAGGAGGGCTGGAGGAGGATTTCGACCGGCTGATTGCCGAGGTGGAGAAGAATTTTACCAATCGCAACATCAGCGTGCTCGAGTTTGTCGATTACTATGAAAGTTATAAGGAGAGCGCCCTTCGGCTCTATGATCTCAAACATGCGGCGCTTGCTGCGGCCGATGAACTCCGGACGGTGGCTGGAACTGCGATATGGACAGACTAACGCTGAAAAAATGAAGAATAAGAATAAATATTCCGTTTTGATCGTTGCAATCCTGTCGTTGACAGGATGCTGGACCCGTCAGGGGGAAACCGTCAGCGGAACGGTACCGCTTACGCTTACGGACAGCTTGAGGAAGCTAGTAACCGTGGATACGGTACAGATTAGGGAACGAACCAGCGAGCTCTTGCTCAATGGAAAGGTGGCATTCGACCAGGATCGGATTGCGCCTGTTCCGGTGCCTTTTGCCGGTGTTGTCGAAGAGGTCGTCCCTGAACTGGGCGATTATGTTCGCAAGGGAGAAACGCTTGCTGTGATTCGAAGCGGCGAGGCGGCGGAGGCTGAAAAACAGTACGTGGATGCCGTACAGGGATTGGCCGTTGCCGAACGCAACCAGCGTACAGTCGAAGAGATGTATGCTTCGGGACTGGCTTCGGAGAAGGATCGGCTCGAAGCGCGGCAGTGGTACAATACGGCGCAGGCGGAACTGTCGCGTGCAAAAGAATTCAGGACGCTGAATCATGTGGAGGGGGCGAGTTACCGACTTGTGGCTCCTGTCTCGGGGTTTGTTGCCGAACGCAACATCAGCCGCAATATGCAGGTACGGGCTGATGGAGAGGATGCGTTTCGGGTGTGCGGACTGGAGGATGTATGGGTCGTCGCCGAAGTGTACCAGAGCGATATCCGTTCGGTCGGAGTGGGCCAGCCGGTACGCATTTCTATTCTTTCATACCCGGATACGGAGTTTACCGGCGAAATCGACAAGGTTTACAATATGTTGGATGCCGAAAGCAAGACGATGGATCTGCGGGTCAAACTTGCCAATCGGGAATACCGGCTCAAACCGGGCATGTTCGCTACCGTTTACGTGCGTACCGATAACGGGGACAGGCGCTATCCGACAGTCCCGGCCGAGGCCTTGATTTTCGAAGGGGGCAGGCACTATGTCGTTGTCGCGGGCGAGGATGGATCTTTGCAGATCCGGCCGGTCGAATTGCGCGGACAGACTCCCCGGGAGTGTTACCTCAGCGGCGGGGTGAAGGCCGGGGAAACGGTGATCGGACGGAATGCCCTTCTTGTGTACAACCAGCTAAAATAGATCGGGATGCACAAGTTTATCGACAACATTATCTCTTTTTCGCTCAAGAATCGTTTTTTTATTTTTTTCCTGACGGCGATCGCCGTTGTCGCCGGAGCGGTCAGTTTCATGCATACCCCGGTTGATGCTTTCCCGGATGTTTCCAATACGAAGGTTACCGTCATTACGCAATGGCCCGGCCGCAGTGCGGAGGAGGTGGAGAAGTTCGTGACCATCCCGGTCGAGATCGCGATGAATCCTGTCCCGAATAAGACGGATATCCGTTCCACGACGCTGTTCGGGCTTTCGGTAGTGAATATTGTTTTCGAAGACCGGGTGGATGATTTTACCGCGCGCCAGCAGGTGTATAACCTGCTTAACGATGCCGACCTCCCGGATGGTGTGACCCCGGAAGTACAACCGATCTATGGTCCTACGGGGGAGATTTACCGTTATACGTTGCGCAGCGATAAGCGCGATGTGCGGGAGTTGAAGACCGTTCAGGACTGGGTGATCGACCGTAACTTGCGTTCGGTACCCGGTGTGGCCGATATCGTCAGTTTCGGCGGTGAGGTAAAAACGTTCGAAGTGAGCGTAAACCCGCATCAGTTGGCCAGTTATGGCATCACGTCGCTCGAGTTGTTCGATGCCATTTCGAAGAGTAATATCAACGTGGGCGGCGATGTAATCACGAAAAACGCGCAGGCGTACGTCGTGCGCGGTATCGGTCTGATTAACGATACCGGGGAGATCGGCAATATCGTGGTGAAAAATATCGACGGGACTCCGATTTTGGTGAAGAACCTTGCGGATGTGCACGAGTCGCATTTGCCGCGTTTGGGACAGGTGGGGCGCGGGTTGGAGGACGATGTGGTGGAAGGCATCGTCGTGATGCGCAAAGGGGAGAATCCCGGAGAAGTGATTACAGCGCTGAAGGACAAGATCGCGTACCTGAACGAACAAATACTTCCGGCGGACGTTGAGATCGTACCGTTTTACGACCGTGAAGACCTGGTCGATCTGGCCGTGCATACGGTGACCCGCAACTTGCTGGAAGGTATTTTTTTCGTTACCTGTATCGTGTTGCTGTTCATGGCCGACTGGCGGACGACGCTGATCGTTTCGATCATCATTCCGCTCGCACTATTGTTTGCTTTCATCTGCCTGCGGTTGATGGGAATGTCGGCCAACCTGCTTTCGATGGGCGCGATCGATTTCGGTATCATCATCGACGGAGCAGTAGTGATGGTCGAGGGCCTGTTTGTCGCATTGGATCAGAAGGCCCGACAGGTCGGGATGCCGGCCTTCAATAAAATGAGTAAACTGGGGTTGATCCGCCAGACGGCGAAGGATAGGGCCAAGGCGGTCTTTTTTTCCAAACTGATTATTATTACAGCTTTGTTGCCGATCTTCGCCTTCCAGAAGGTCGAAGGTAAAATGTTCTCTCCGCTGGCCTATACACTCGGATTCGCACTGCTCGGCGCGTTGGCTTTTACGCTGACACTCGTGCCGGTTCTGTCGAGCATGTTGCTCAATAAAAATGTACGGGAGAAGAAAAATCGTTTTTTAGATTTCATCGCTCGTCATGTGATGTCTCTTTTTCGCAAGTGCCATGCGCATGCGAAAACGACGCTCGCCTTCGCCGCAATTGTTATTCTGGTGGGTTTGGGGGCATTTCCCAGGTTGGGGACAGAATTCCTTCCGCAACTTAACGAGGGGGCGATTTATATCCGGGCGACTTTGCCATCGAGCATTTCGCTCGAAGAGTCGGTGCGGCTTGCTTCCCAAATCCGGCGCAAATTACTGGCCTATCCCGAAGTGCGCCAGGTAATGTCGCAATCGGGTCGTCCCAACGATGGAACCGATGCAACGGGTTTTTTCAACAACGAGTTCCATGTGGACATCTATCCGGAAAAACAGTGGAAGAGCAAGCTGACCAAAGCTCGGCTGATCGAAAAGATGCAACAGGATCTCTCTATCTATCCGGGGGTGGATTTCAATTTTTCCCAACCGATCACCGACAATGTGGAAGAGGCTGCTTCGGGAGTCAAGGGGTCGATTGCCGTGAAAGTCTTCGGGCATGACCTCTATCAGTCGGAAAAGACGGCGGATGATATTTACGACGTACTGAAAACCATAGACGGAATCGAGGACCTCGGTGTGATCCGCAACATCGGACAACCGGAATTGCGGATTGAGTTGGACGAAGGGAAGCTCGCCCGTTACGGGGTGGAGAAGGAGCATGTACAGTCGATCATCGCAATGGCTATCGGCGGCAAGGCTGCCTCGCAATTGTACGAGGATGAACGAAAATTTGACATCGTAGTCCGATACGACGAAGAGTTCCGCCGGGGCGAACAGGAGATCGGCAAAATACTCGTACCGTCTGCGTCCGGGACGATGGTCCCGATCAAAGAGCTGGCCGAAATCCGTACGATCACGGGCCCGTTACTTATTTTTCGGGATAATCATGCCCGTTTCTGTGCCGTGAAGCTTTCCGTGCGGGGGCGTGACATGGGCAGCGCTATCGCCGAAGCGCAGCGTAAGGTAAAGGAGCAGGTGGTTATTCCGGCAGGCTATACGCTCAAATGGACGGGCGATTTCGAGAACCAGCAGCGTGCGTCCAAACGGCTCGGGCAGGTAGTTCCGGTCAGCATCGCCATTATCTTTATCATCCTGTTTATGCTGTTCGGTAATGCGCGGGATGCAGGATTGGTACTGTTCAACGTGCCGTTCGCGGCGGTAGGCGGTATAGCGGCGCTGTTGATGACCGGATTCAATTTCTCGATTTCGGCGGGTATCGGCTTCATTGCGCTGTTCGGAATCTGTATCCAAAACGGTGTGATCATGTTGATGGATTTCAAGCAGAATATCCGCCAAGAATTGCCGTTGCAGGAGGCGATAGCAACGGGCGTCCGTTCCCGGATGCGAGCCGTGATTATGACCGCTTCGATGGCTGCCATCGGTTTGGTTCCGGCAGCCCTTTCGCACGGTATAGGTTCCGAATCGCAGCGTCCGCTGGCTATCGTCATTATCGGCGGCCTGGTAGCCGCTACCTTCTTCACGCTGTTCGTCTTTCCTTTGATCGCGGAGGCCGTTTACAGCCGGGTATTCTACACGAAAGAGGGAAAACTTCGCGGGCGGAAAGTGTAAAATAGTATCTTTGTCTCAAACGGGGTTATATGGCCAAAATACTGCTGGTGGAGGATGAAGCCAATATCCGCTCTTTTATCGGGCGTGGACTGACCGAATTCGGACATGCGGTCACTACGGCCGGGGACGGAGCGTTGGCTTGGGAACGGATTGCGCAGGAGCGTTTCGATCTGCTGGTCATGGATATTATGATGCCGAAGATAAGCGGCCTGGACTTGTGCCGGCGTTTCCGGCAATATTACGGTTATGCCGTGCCTGTCCTGATGTTGACCGCGTTGGGTACCACTGAAGATATCGTCAGGGGTCTGGAGGCTGGAGCGGACGATTATCTGGTCAAGCCGTTCAGTTTTGCGGAATTGAATGCGCGGATCAAGGCTCTGTTGCGACGACCGGGTACAGAGACAGCTGTTGTTGCGCCATTGCTTGCCTGCGGCGACCTGGAACTCAATTATGCCAGCCGCCGCGCCCGCCGGGGAACAGAAGACGTCGATCTGACCGAAAAAGAGTTCCGTCTGTTGGAGTTTTTGATGCAGAACCAGGGGGCAGCCCTTTCACGGCAGGTGCTCCTGAAGAATGTCTGGGAACGGGATTTTGAAACCAATACGAATGTCGTGGATGTTTACGTGAATTACCTGCGGGGCAAAGTCGATCGGGATCCGGCCCGGAGATTGATTCACACGGTGGTCGGAATCGGTTATATGATGCAGGCGAAATGAAAATAGGCCGCAGGATAGCGTTTTATTACATGTGGGTCACGCTGGGGATTACTGGAGCGCTCGTTGTGGTGTTTTATTTTTATACTTCGCGGTATATCGACAATGTCTATTATTCTTACCTCGCTGAAAAGGCGTTGGTGACAGCCGGCAAACATTGGGAGCGGGATGAGGTGAACGCTCAGGATTACGCTTTGATCCAAAAACGCTATAATGAATTGTTGCCTACTACCCGGGAGGTCATCTTCAATGCCGATTCGACAGGCTTTCACAGCGATTCGCTCAGACATTATCTTACCGAGGCCCAAGTCGGTCGGTTGAAAATGCGGGAACCCGTCCGGTTCCGGCACGGGCAGCAACTGGGTGTCGCGCTTTTCTATCCGGATAACGAGGGGAATTTCATCCTGCTTATTTTTGCCGAGAACGATTACGGACAACAGGTCCGGCAGCAGGTATCTTGGCTCATGTTATTGCTGTTGCTGGTGGCGGTGGTCGTAACTTATATCGCCGGCAAGGTCTATTCCGACCGGATATTGGCCCCTTTGCAAAAGATATTGAAAAAACTGAAACGGATTACGGGAAACGATCTGCGAGTAAGGTTCCGGCCGACCGGCAACGGTGACGAACTGGATGACCTGACCCGTTCGCTTAACGGGATGCTCGATCGGGTCGATGCGGCGCTCAGTGCTGAAAAGTCGTTTGTTTCGAATGCTTCGCATGAGCTGAATAATCCGGTTACGGCGATCCAGGGCGAATGTGAAATCATGTTGATGAGATCCCGCACGCCCGAAGAATATGTTGCGGCGCTGGAACGGATTTCCACCGAGAGCAGGCGGCTTGGAGACCTGACCAAGGCGTTATTGATGCTTTCCCGGCAAAACCGGCAACTCCGGCAAAATACGATGGAGGCCGTTTCTTTAACCGAATGGCTCGTCCGGCAGTGTGGGGAAAATCCCCGTCTGATCTTGACGGTCGATCCGGGTGGGGATACGTTTCCGGTTGTGGCTGACCCCTATCTGCTGGGGGTGGCGCTGGGGAATATTATCGAAAATGCCTGTAAATATTCGCAGGGCAATGTGGCGATTAACCTGGGGCGGGAGAACGGGCAAACTGTTGTCGAGGTACTGGATTCCGGAATTGGCATTCCGAAGGACGAGATCGGCCAGGTATTCCAATCTTTCTACCGTGCCCGCAATTCCCGGGAGTACCGGGGACACGGCATTGGACTGAACCTTTCTGCCAACATTCTCTCTTCTTACGGGGCTGTTATGGAGATCGTTTCCGAAGAGGGCGAATATACCCGGGTGCGTGTCCGTTTCGTCCGGGAGTAATCGCCGGGTTTATTTATCGGTGTTGGCTAAATGAAAAACCGGAGCTTTGCTTGCGAAGCTCCGGTTTTTGTCGGTGTCGTGAAAGTCAGAACCGGTAGCCGAAACCGATCGTGAAATACAGGTTATACATGTCGAAGCTGACGCTGTGGAAATCTTTTTTGAAGATGGAGTTCGCGGCACAGGTCAGGTCGGCATAAACCGACAGGTGGCGGTATGCCTGCCACTCGGCGCCGAACTGGCCTCCCCAGTTGAAATGGCGCAGTCCGTATCCGAAGTCGTACGTCGCAGATTCGACGCCGACTTTGGTGCCGGTCGGGTCTCCGTCGCGGATGTAGCCGTCGAAAGCCGACCCGGTAAAGCTGCCGTCGATGCGGTAGGCGATGTAGGGGCCGAGTTTGATCTCCCAGCGGGGGGAGAGCTCGCGTACAACGAGGATCGGCAGCGTGATGTATTCGTTCTGGACACGGGTTTTGATCCGGCCGGTGAAACGCCCGCTCATCTCCCCGGTCTTGTCCCCGTTTTCGATCAGGAGGGTCATTTGGTAGTTCTTAACCTTGGCTCCGGCATTCATGCCTTTGGTTTCGAAGCGCAGGCCGGTAGTGAGCGCCCATTTCGGCGTGAACCAGCGCAGAACGCTTCCCTCGACCGTAAAGGCCATCGTGGGCGAGTAGGACTCGATTTTTCGAATTTCGGCCGGCAGCGGAATCGGCAGCGTTCCGCCGATGTTGAAACCCGCTTTGATGCGGTATTCGAATTTTTTGCCGGATTCGGACTGTGCGGCGGCGCTGAGGGCCAGCGTCAGCATAATAACGGCGCAACCTATTTTTCGGAAATTCATCTTATACTGTTTTTCAAGGTTCATTATTCACAGATTACTTGTACGGCATCGATGTAGAGCGTGCTGCCCACTGCGCCTTCGAAATAAGCTCCGCGTTCGCTCGCGGCGAAAACGACGGCCAGGTTGTACCGGAAGTTCTTTTGTTTCTCCGGATCGTAAGGTTTTTCGTATACGAACGTGACGTCGAACAGTTCGTATCCGGTTCCTTCCGTCTCTTTGATTCCGGTGAACATGGCCCGTGCGACGATGTTGGGCGAAGTGGTGATGTTGCTGCCGTCGAGATACTGTACATTATCGTCCGTTTCGTAGAGGATCGCATAGATTTGTCCGATATCGCGCCGTACCGGGATGATCTCTTTGCCGTCTTTGCCCGTCACATTGCCGCCCGAAATATAGCGGTAGTGCCCCAGGAAACGCACCGGTTTCTGGCCCAAAGGCAATCCGAAGTGGGTAGCCCCCAGCGGATCGGCCATGGCGCTGCTACCGTCGAAAGTGCCGATGAACAGGTTGCCTGCTGCGATGGGCATGCCGGCGAGTGCACCCCATTTGCCGGTCGAGCGCGTGACGAGCTGTGCGGCCAGTTTACCCTGGTAAGCGTCGGTCGTGGAGAAGGTCGGGAAATCGTCGGGTTGGGCGGCATTGCCCGCGGCGATTGCGAATCCGGCATTTCCTGATGCCCAGATGTTTATCTCTTCGTTCCCGGGTTCCAAAACTTCGTAGGGCGTTTCGTATTTGTTCGCGGTCCGCCAGTGTTCGAAATCGTATACGGTCGGAATATCCGCTTGGGAGACGGTAACTGTATAGACCTTCGACCATTGTCCGTCCTCTGAGGTGACTGTGTAGGTCTGCGGCGTGGTGAAATCGCGTACCGTTCCCGATTTGGGTTTGATCGTAGCCCCCGGAGTCAGTTCGAATTCCGGTGCGAGGTGGTCGATTTCGGCCGTACCGGGCAGGATCAACAGCAGCACCGTATTGTTGGTGATGAGGGGGTCTGACTTCAAAATTCCGGGTGGCAAAATACATTTGACGATGTCTGCCTCTGTATTCAGAGGTTCGTTTTTGATGCAGCCACTCAAACCGAAGCAAAGCATGGTTCCGAGCAGGATGGTTAACGTTCGCATAATCTGCAGTTTAGGTGGAAATATGAAAATACTTACTTCGCAAAGGTAACTTTTCTTTGCTGAAATCGTTATATAAGGGATAAAAATTTTATTACATTCTTTCGATTTGGTTTGCTTTTGCAAATTATTGGTCGAGAGATGTTTGTTGTTATATCGTATGCACTGATACAACCGACACTTAATATTAATTTCAAAAATTGAACATGAAAAAGGTTTTCTTTTCGGCGGCTATGTCGCTCCTGCTTCTGGCCGGATTCTCTTCCTGTAAGAATGATGATCCGGAACCCCCAAAACCACCCGTAGTGGAAGATGTTCTGGGCAGTTATTCTGCCGAGAACCTGGCGCTGACCGTTACCGGCGGGACTCCCGGTGCCAATCCGGAGGTCGTGTTGCTGCAAAGCGATGGCAAAACCAAGGTACGCCTGACAAATGTGGTGCCGAATAACGAGGACTTTACGATTAACGATGTATCTTACAGTGCCGTGGAGACCAAAGCCTATGTCAGCCAGATATCGGGTACAGAGACCAGCGATCTGGCCGGATACACGGTGGAATTCGCTGGTACGGTCGATGCCGAAGGCAAATTGACCGCTACGGTAAAACTGACCGAGATACCAGCCGCACCGATCGAGGATGTCGCTTCATTGCAGAGCACTTATAAAGGTCAGCTGGTAGTCAATGTGAACGGCAATGCTTTTCCGGGCATGGAACAGCGTGTTTATTTGGATAAGGGTTCGAAATACACCTCGAATAAGTCCCTGGCCAAACTGACGATCAAAAATTTGTCGATTCTGGACATGGAGATCAGTCAGATCCAATTGAATAACCTGGTTGTTAGCCAACGAGGTTCTGTGGCCCTGATCGACAGTGTGGGCTATGCTTATAATTTACCTGCTCCGCTTTCAATGAAAGCTTTGATCGACGTTACAGGCACTATCGTCGATAAAACGATAACCTTGAGCCTGAAGATCGCCCTTGTGGATGATGCGTCGATGCAGATCGGCGTTGGATTCAGCGGTACGGCTGTGACCGAAAACACGACGGCCAAACTCGAAAGCCTGTCAGTGGAGAGTCCTGCTATCGTGAAGAATTTCGATCCTGCGAAACCCTCTTCGACCAATACCTTTACTGTTTTGAGCAATGCGAAGGCGGAAGACCTGCAGATTGCACCGAAGGCTACGTTGGGCGAAGGCTGTACCTTTGCTTCGATTGAAACGAATATCGGCGGCCAAACTGCTGAAATCAAGGAGGGCGATAAAATCGACTTCTCGAAATTCGGGAAAAACGACTATGTCGCTTATAACGTGGTGGCCCAAGACCCCAATTACACCAAAAGGTATATATTGAAGGTGGCAGTCCTGCCGGTTGCTCAGGATCACTATACCTTTACCGAATGGAGCGATGACAGTCCGGTTGGCTGGGCGAACTCTAACGGTGCAGCTTCTTTGATTCCGCTGATGGGTGCTTATCTGTGGCCTAAGGATGCCGACGGAAAGGATAAAGCAATGCCGATAACCCGTGGAACGGCCGATCCTTCGGTGGTGGTGGTCGCTTCACGTATGACTACCGGAAAGAACCTCGGAGCGTTGGGTTTCATTCCTGCGGTGACGGCTGGTACGCTCTTCCTTGGCGAATTTTCAATCAATTTGAGCAATACGCTGAAAAGCACGAAATTCGGTATCCCGTTCGTTAAAGAGGCTTTCCCGAAATCGCTGGAAGTAGAGTGGAGTTATCAGGCCGGTGCAAAGTATTATGCGACTAACGGAGCTAAGGACGCCAATGGCAAATTCCAACCGGTAGAGAATGACGATGACAATAAAACGCTGATGGTTTTGAAACCGGATGCTCCGGCCGATGAAGGATCTGTCGCTGCTGTCATTTATGAGGTTTCGGATTATACGAACGACTATCTCGATGGTACCAATTTGCAAACGGCGACAAATATTGCAGCTGTCGCTTATCTCAAAAAAACGACGAACACGACGATGACGACGGAGTCCGTCAATTTCCAAACGGCTAAGCCGTTCGACGCTTCGAAAAAGTATAAACTGGCTATTGTATTTTCTTCCAGTGCTAAAGGCGATAATTTCGAGGGCGGAGAGGATTCGGAGCTTTCCGTAAAATCTGTAAAATTGAATTACTAGTGTGCATTTGCTAGGCCGCGATTGGGGAATAGCATTTGAATAATAATTGGAGGGATCGCCCATAGGGCGGTCCCTTTTTATATCTTTGCCACACAAGCGGCGAGTTCTTTTGCCAAGTAAAGAAAAAGAAATGGGTGAACAGTGTAATGATTGGTAAATTCAGAGCGATCCGCCGCAAAGACCGGGTGTGGGATGAGGCGGCAGCGAGGGAGTTGTTGGATCGGGGCGAATACGGTTTTCTGGCGATGTGCGGCGTCGGCGGGTACGGATACGGCTTGCCGATGAGTTATGTTGCGGACGGGGATAGGATCTATTTCCATTGTGCGCCCGAAGGGGAAAAGCTCGACGCGATCCGAGAAAATGACCGCGTGAGTTTTTGCGTCGTGGACCGGACCCGGGTGATTCCGCGCCAGTTCAGTACTGCTTATGAAAGCGTGCATTTGTTCGGCCGGATTGTCGTCGTGGGTGCCGATGAGGAACGGCTCCACGCCCTGCGCCTGCTGATACGCAAGTACAGTCCCGAATATGCTGAAATAGGGGAGAAGTATATCGCTGCGTCGTTTCGACGGACGGTGGTGTTGCGGTTCGACATCGAACACCTTGCCGGTAAATGCAAACGTATCCCGCCAGACGCGGCGGGGATGCGTCCTTTGGAATAGGAAAAGTCGCCGAGCCGAAATCGGCCCGAAATATTTAGTGCAGAAAAGGGAAAGGCATCGACCGGTAAAAGTCGATGCCTTTGATCTTTCGCATCGTCCGGATCGTCATACGATGAAGGATAGGGTCCTAAAACCGGGGGGAAGGTATTAGATCCTCGTTTCCAGACGGCTGATTTTCCCAGCTTTCCTTATTCCGATTTTAATCCGATCTGCTCGCGGAGATAGCCGGCGATGCCGTGCTCCATCGAATGGCGGTGGTAATCGGCGATGTGCCCCGACCAGTCGTTGGTCGTCTGGTCGCCCGAACGGGTCCGGTTGTATTCGGTGATACGCTCGTCGTATTCGGCCAGCAGCGGCTTCAGCTCTTCGTCGGCCGAATAGTGGTTCGTGTGGATGACAGCCGGTTGGGGCAGCTTCGGTTTCAGGTCGGGCATTTCACGCGGATAGCCGATAGCCAGGCCGCAGACGATCGAAACCCCTTCGGGCAGCAGCAGCAGGTCGGAGATTCGCCGCGGATCCGCCGTGCGGGTGTAACCGATGCAGCAGCAACCGAGTCCGAGCGATTCGGCCACCGTCACGGCGCTCATCATGGCCAGGGACGCGTCGATCACGCCCACCGTATAGCCGTCAATGGTGCTTTCGAAGGGCGGCGTTTGTTCGCCGTGCAGTCCGGCTGCCACGCGCAGTTTGTGGTAATCGATGCAGAAAACCAGAAAGTGCGAACAGGTCTTGATCTGTTTCTGGTTCGTGATTTCGTACAACTGCTCTTTGAGTTGCTGGTCGTCTACGGCGATCACCGAGAATTGCTGGCCGTTGTAACTGGTCGGGGTATTGCGGATCGCATCGTAGATTTGTTGCATCTTTTCGGGTTCCACTTTCATGCGCTCGTAGCGGCGGATCGTCCGGCGCTCGAGCAGCGATTGCTGTACGCTTTTCATATCGTTTGGTTTTGCCGTGCTATATTTTGGTTTATCGTGTTGCGTTTGAGTCTTCGTTATGGATAACGTAAAAACGGACGCAGAACGTATCTCCTGCAAAAACAAGGCCGTCACATCGGACGGCCTTGTGTGACGGAAAAGGGCAGCGCTGTTAGCAACCCCGCGCTTTTCTCTCCTTGGCCTCCTGTGCTTCCTGAAGGCTCTGCCATACGAGGGCCGAAGCACCCAGTACCGCAGCGTTTTTACCGTCGATGCCCGAAGGCAGCAGTTTCACCTTGTTGCGGAAAATCGCCAACAGGTTTTGTTCCATGTATTTCTTGGTCGGTTCGAAGATATACTTGCCCGCCTTGGCCAGGCCGCCGAACAGGAAGATCGCCTCGGGGCTGGTGATGGCTACGGCGTCGGCCAGCGCTTCACCGAGCAGTTTGCCGGTGTATTCGTAAGCTTCGATTGCAATCGGGTCGCCGTTGAGGGCTGCCTTGGTAATCATCTCTGCCGTCAGGTCGTCGTAGGTAACCCGGCGGAATTCGCTGTCGTCGGTGTGGTCTGCAAGCAGCTTGAACACCGTACGCTTGATGCCGGTGGCCGATGCGTAGGTTTCGAGACATCCTTTGCGTCCGCAACCGCAGATGCGTCCGGTTTTGTTGACCACTACGTGGCCCAGCTCGCCGGCGAATCCGTCGTGGCCGTAGATCAGCTTGCCGTTTGCGACGAAACCGCTGCCCAATCCGGTACCGAGGGTGACCACCAGGAAATCTTTCATGCCCTTCGCACCGCCGTAGACCATTTCACCTACGGCTGCCGCATTCGCGTCGTTGGTGATGATGACCGGAACGGTGGGGAAAAAGCGCTTCATCTTCTCGACGATATTCAGCACGCCCTTCCAGACGAGGTTCGGTGCGAACTCGATTGTGCCGGTATAGTAGTTGCCGTTCGGGGCGCCGATACCGATACCCACCAGCTCCACTTCGTCGCCGGCTCGTTTGAGCAGGTCCTGGATTCCGATGTAGAGTTCCTCGATATATTGATCGAAATCGGGGTAATTGCGCGTGGGGAACGCCCCTTCGCAGATGATCTCACCCGCTTCGTCCACCAATCCGTAAACGGAGTTCGTCCCCCCGATATCTACGCCGACAGCTACTTTTTTCATGATTGAGTCAATGTGTAGTTTTTAAATTATTTTATTAAACAGATAATCAAAAGTAATAAAAAAATCGGGCCCGGCAATAGAAATAATCCGAAACGGTTTATTTTTTTTAACTTTGCAAACCCCCGTCCGACGGGGATATAACCTGACAAATGTATGTATTCGCTGCACGAACTGATTGCGATGAGCGAGCGGGAACTCGCCCAGTTGCCTTATCCGGCCCGGCCCGCGGGACTGTATGAACCGATCCGTTACGCCCTCGGGGCGGGCGGTAAGCGTATCCGCCCCGCACTCGTGCTGATGGCCTGCAACCTGTTTCAAGAGGCGGTCACGGCAGCCAAACCCGCTGCACTCGCCGTCGAAGTGTTTCACAACTTCACGTTGCTGCACGACGACATCATGGATAATGCCGATACGCGGCGCGGGAAGCCCTCGGTGCACAAGAAATGGAACGATAATACGGCTATCCTTTCGGGCGATGCGATGCTGATTTATGCCTACCGGTTGCTGGCCGGTTGTGACGAAAAGTCGCTGCCCCGGTTGTTGACGGTTTTTAACGAAGTGGCTGTCGGCGTGTGCGAGGGGCAGCAGTACGACATGGATTTCGAGAAGAGAACCGATGTGTCGGTGGCGGAATATTTGCGCATGATCGAACTGAAAACGGCGGTGTTGCTGGCCGGCGCGTTGAAGCTCGGCGCCATTTGCGGCGGTGGGAGCGATATGGCGACCGACCTGTTGTATAAATACGGGATCAGTATCGGACTCGCCTTCCAGTTGCAGGACGACCTGCTCGATACGTATGCCGATTCGGATGAGTTCGGCAAACCGGTGGGCGGGGACATCCTCGAAGGTAAGAAGACCTTCCTGCTGACCAATGCGCTTGCACGGGCCGATGAACCGGCACGCCGCAGTCTGCTGGAACTGCTGTCGGACCGCACAATCGTTCCGGCAGAAAAAATAGCACGGGTCAGGGCGATTTACGACCGGCTCGGCATTCGAGAGCTGACCGAAAAGGCCGTGGCGGCCTATTTCGCCGATGCGAATCTGGCGCTCGATGCGCTCGAGGTGGCTCCCGACCGGTTGAAGCCGTTGCGGGAGCTGACTGCCGAATTGCAAGGACGGCGGAAATAGCACGTTTCACCGGTTTGTCCGCTGCCCCGGATGGATAGGGAAAGCGGAGGGAGCCGGGCTTGTTTCGGTATACGGCTTCAGCCGTTCCCGCGGAACAGAGAATGGATGAAAATGAGTTTCAAACGCAAGGATATAGAGATCATGGCGCCGGTCGGCTCGTATGAGTCGTTGCGGGCCGCCATTGATGCCGGGGCCGATTCGGTCTATTTCGGCGTCGGGCAGTTGAATATGCGCTCGCGTTCGGCCGCGAATTTTACATTGGACGATCTCGCGCGTATCGTGTCCATTGCCCGTCGGCATAACGTTAAAACGTATCTGGCTGTCAATACGTTGCTTTACGATGCGGATCTGCCTGCCATGCGGCAAACGATGGATCGGGCCAGGACCGAGGGAGTGTCCGCCGTGATCGTTTCGGATCAGGCGGGTATCCTTTATGCCCGGTCGATCGGCCTTGAAGTGCATATCTCTACGCAGTTGAACCTGTCGAATCTGGAATCGGTCGCTTTTTACGCCCAATTCGCAGATGTGATGGTGCTGGCACGCGAGTTGACCATTCCGCAGGTGCGGGCTATTTACGACGGTATCCGTGAGCGGAATATTTGCGGTCCGGGAGGAGAACCGGTCCGGATCGAGATGTTTGCGCACGGTGCCCTGTGCATGGCTATATCGGGCAAATGTTACCTGAGCCTGCACGACACAGGGTGTTCGGCCAACCGGGGTGCCTGCCGCCAGCTTTGCCGCCGTTCGTACGAGGTGCGCGACCGCGACAGCGGCACCGAGCTGGTGATCGACAATCATTATATCATGTCGCCGAAAGATTTGTGCACGATCGATTTCCTCGATAAGTTTCTCGGAGCGGGCGTGCGCGTACTGAAAATCGAGGGGCGCGCCCGTTCTGCCGAATATGTCAAACGGGTCGTCGAGAGTTATGACGAGGCGTTGTGCATGATCGAGGCGGGAAGCTATACCCCTGAGCGGGCGAGGGCATTGAAAGAGCGCCTGGCGACCGTTTTCAACCGGGGATTCTGGGGAGGGTACTACATGGGAGCCCGGATCGACGAATGGAGTGCGGTATACGGTTCAGCGGCGACCAAACGGAAAGTGTACGTGGGTAAAGTCACCAACTATTTCAAACGTATCGGCGTGGCTGAAATCCAGGTCGAGGCCGCGCCGCTCCGTGTCGGCGACGAGACCTTCCTGGTGGGTGAGACCACCGGGGTGCTGGAATTTCCGACCGGGGAGATTCGTGTCGATGAACAAAATGTGCAGCAAGCGCCGCAGGGTGTTTTTTGTTCGGTTAAAGTACCTGCGCCGATCCACAGGGGCGATAAATTGTATAAGTTCGTGGATGCGGAAGGGAACGGACAAGAGGGATAAAACCACGGGGAAGAGTAACGAATATCGGAAATTGATAGCATAATTACCTACTACTGCTCACTATGTCGAATCAGAAACAGGCCGGTGGAGGGCCGCTCGGCAAGATTAAGATCGGCAATGCGATCTATCCGATCCTGATCGGGCTGGCCGTAGTGGGATGGATGCTCTGGCGGGATTTCAATCCCGAAGTGTTCGCCGATATCCGTTTCTCGTGGGCGACGGTCGGATGGCTCTGTCTCGCGGTGTTTTTCATGTTCGGGCGTGATATCGGCTACATCATCCGCATCCGGGTGTTGAGCGGGGGACAGCTCTCGTGGCTGCAGTCGTTCCGGGTTATCATGCTCTGGGAGTTCACATCGGCCATCACCCCTTCTGCCGTCGGAGGTACCAGCGTGGCGATCATTTACGTGCACAAGGAGGGCATCAGTCTCGGCCGCAGTTCGGCCATCGTTATGCTGACCTCGTTTCTCGACGAGATCTATTTCATCGTCATGTTCCCGTTGCTGATGCTTCTCGTCGGTGTCGACCGGCTGTTCGACATTACGGCACATGCCGGAATCGTCGCGCGCGGGCTGATGACCTTCGCACTGGTCGGCTATTTTCTCAAGCTGGCTTTCGTCTGTGTGCTTTCGTACGGGCTGTTCGTTAATCCGCGCGGATTGAAATGGATGCTGCTCAAAATTTTCAAATTGCGCTGGCTGCACCGTTGGTACCGGGCTGTCGAGCGGGTCGGGACCGATATCGTGCTTTCATCGCATGAAATCAAACGCGCCGGATGGAAATTCTGGTTGAAAGCCTGCTCTTCGACTTTCCTGTCCTGGAGTTCGCGGTATCTGGTAGCCAATGCGCTGATTATGGCCTTCTTCTCGGTCAGCGACCAGTTCCTGCTCTTTGCCCGGCAACTGGTGATGTGGATCATGATGCTGGTGATGCCTACTCCCGGCGGCAGCGGATTCGCCGAATACATCTTTTCGACCTACTGCCGCGACCTGATCGAGGTGCCAGTGGCGATGCAGCTCGGTGCGGCAACGTTGATCGCGGTGCTGTGGCGGTTGGTGACGTACTATCCCTACCTGGTGGCGGGTGCGATCATCTTCCCGCGTTGGATCAAACAGAAATTCGGCAGCAACAAGTTGTAAACGGCCCGGTCCCTACCTTGCTCCGCTACCGAAACGCTCTGTTGAATCGTCTTTTATGTGTTGCAAAGGTGCCTGATGTTGATAAAAAGATAATAAGTCCCGTCTTCGGGACTTTTCTCTTTTCCGGTCGGGGGGTATCTTTACGAACATGAAGATTTTACGCAAAATTTGGCTGCCCGCTACGGTCGGGCTTGTGGTGGTTATCGGCATTGTCGTATGGCTGGTGTGCCGGAACGGAAGCTCTTCGGAAGGAGAGATCGTGGTCGTGGAGGAGCCCGTGGAATTGCTCTATGGCATTGAAAAAGGCAAGTACGATATCACGGAAGGCGAGTTCGCGAGCGGCGAGACCATCGGTGCGCTTCTGGGGCGCTACGGGATAGGTCCCGGTAAGGTCGATTCGATCGCCCGTGTGGCGGAACCGGTATTCAGTATGCGCAACCTGCGTGCGGGGCATCCGTATGTGGTATTCCAGACCCGCGATTCGGTCGGGCCCAAAAAACTGGCCTATTTCGTTTACGAGGCTACGACGACCGATTACCTGGTAATCGACCTGACGGACAGCATTCGTGTACACAAAGCTGCCAAGGATGTGACCGTCCAGCGGCAGAAACGCAGTGCCTCGATTACCAGTTCGCTGTGGAAAAGCATGACGGACAATGATATGAGTCCTGCATTGGCGATGGAATTGTCGGAGATTTATGCTTGGACCATCGACTTTTTCGCGCTACAGCCCGAGGATAATTTTACGGTAATTTACGACCAAAAATATGTCGACAGCACGAATGTCGGCCTTGGGGCGATTTGGGGCGCGCGTTTCGAGCATGGAGGCAAAACCTATTATGCGATTCCGTTCTTGCAGGATGGAAAATTGGGTTATTGGGACGAAAACGGTAACAGCCTGCGCAAAGCTCTGCTCAAAGCCCCGCTGAAATTCTCGCGCATCAGCTCGCGTTTTTCGAATTCGCGTCTGCATCCGGTGCTGCGCATCCGGCGCCCGCACCACGGGATCGATTATGCCGCTCCGTCGGGGACTCCGGTGCACGCGATCGGCGATGGCGTCGTGATTTACAAGGGTTGGAGCGGTGGTGGCGGCAATACGCTGAAAATTAAACATAATGTCGGGTCGTTGACTTCGGGCTACCTGCACCTGAAAGCTTATGCGAAGGGTATCTCGAAAGGCACGCGTGTGAAACAGGGGGACCTGATCGGCTATGTCGGCGCGACCGGTCTGGCAACCGGCCCGCACCTCGATTTCCGTATTTGGCGGGGGTCGACGCCGATCGACCCGCTGAAAGTGCCGTCGGAACCGGCCGAACCGATCCGCCAGGGTAACCGTACGGCATTCAATGTGGTCAAGGAACGGATTATGGCCGAACTCAGCGGCGATGTGGCCGACAGCCTTAAAGTAACCTCCCTCGAACTGGATTCTTTATGCAAAGCGATACCGAATACCGCGGCTCCGGTGGCACCGGCACCGGACAAGGACACTCCTGCGAAACCGGCTGCTCCTGCGGCGAAAAAATAAATCTTGACGATCCCTGTGGAATTGCCGGCACTGCCGGCCTTTCCGACGCATCCTCTCCTGTCGCGCCTGCCGGTTCTTCCGGGGAGGACGGCCTCGCTTATCTTATCGGTTCTGGCCGTTCTGTTGGTTGTGCCGGTTCCGTGCGGGGCGGAACGGGTAACGATTTCCATGCGACCGTTCCCGTGGATGAACGGATTGTCCGGTTCATCGGGCGGCATCATGTGCTGACGCTGGCGACGACGGTGGATGATGTGCCGCACTGTTCATCGCTGTTTTACGCATATTTGCCCGAACAGAACCTTTTTGCCGTGACTTCGGCCGGGAATACGTGGCATGTGGCCCAGTTGCAGCGCAATGCACGGGTGGCTGCGGCGGTGGTTTTGGAGACGAAGCTCGTCGGCAAAGTGCAGGGATTGCAAGTGAGGGGCCGGATGTACCGTCCCTGCGGCAAGGAACTTGCGGCAGTTAAAAAAGCCTATATGTTGCGTTTCCCGTATGCAGCGGCAATGGATTTGGAGATGTGGGCGATCGCACCCGATTACCTGAAATTGACCGATAACCGTCTCGGCTTCGGTAAAAAAACGATTTGGGAAGCCGATTGCAACGAGAAAATCGGGTAACGAGAGATCGACAGGAATGAAGAAATGAGTAGAGGAACGGAATCGAATACAACGGGACAGCGTACATTAACCGGTAAACGGATCGTCGTGACCGGAGGTACGGGTCTGGTCGGGAGCCACCTGGTTGCCGAATTGCTGCGGCAGGATTGCCGGGTGCGGCTTTTGGTGCGCGAGGGGAGCCGTTTCGACCGGCTCGATGCGACGTTGCAGCGCATGGGCACAGCGGTTGAAGCCGGCCGGCTGGAGCGTTATGAGGCCGCTTTGAATAATCCGCTGGAACTGGCCGACGCTTTGCGGGGGGCCGATGTGGTTTTTCATTGTGCGGCCCGCGTGTCGTTCGATCCTCAGGAGGAGGGCGACATTGTGGCGGCCAATACTGAAATTGCGACACAGGTAGCCGATGCCTGTTTGGAATGCGGCGTGGGGTTGCTCGTATATGTCAGCTCTATCGCTGCATTGGGAGGACCGGCTCCGGGAACTGAACTGGTGACGGAAGCCTGCGAATTGACGACTCTCGAAGGCCGTTCTCCTTACAGCATCAGTAAATTCTATGCCGAAAGCGCCGTGCGCCGCATTGCTTTACGAGGTTTGCGGACAGTAATCGTCAATCCTGCGATCATTCTCGGCGAAACGGATTGGAACAGCGGCAGCGGACTGTTGGTTAAAGCGCTGACTTCGTGGGGCGTAGTAGGATATCCTCCCGGAGTCAAAGGATATGTCGACGTACGGGATGTGGCTCGGGCGATGGTGTTGTTGGCCACTTCCGATGAGGCGGTCGGCCGGCGCTTTATCCTTTCGGGCGGAAACCTCTCTTTTAAGGAGATACTGACGACTGTGGCGGCGGTTGCCGGGCGGCGCCCTTTATTCCCGTAAGTCGCGGCGTGCTGACGTTTGCGGCCCGGTGCGGCGAACAGCTCAATAGATTGGGGCGGTTGGGGCCGAGGTTTACCGATGCGCTGGTGGCCAGTGCGGCGGACAAGACCTATTACGACGGAACACTCGTTTGCCGGGTAACCGGCCTGCAATATACCCCACTGGATGAGACGCTGCGGCGCGTGGTAATGCAATACCTGACCGATAAAAAAAGAAAAGCATGATACCGACAGCTGTAATTATCGTCGCGGGCGGCAGCGGCGTCCGCATGGGAGCTGCGCTGCCCAAACAATTCCTGCCGTTGAAAGGCCGACCGATCCTGATGCATACGATCGAGCGTTTTGCCGAAGCCCTGCCCGGGTGCCGCATTATTTTGGTATTGCCGCGCAGCCGGACGGCTTATTGGCAGACCTTGTGCGAGGATCACGGCTTTTCTGTGCAGCATTTGGTTTGCGAAGGGGGAGAGACCCGCTTCGATTCCGTGCATAACGGACTGAAACTGGTAGGCGATGCGGATTTGGTCGCCATCCATGACGGTGTACGTCCGTTGGTCAGTGCCGGGCTGATCCGGCGCGCGGTAGCCGATGCCGAAGAGTTCGGTGCCGTGGTGCCGGTGGTGACGCCTACCGATTCGCTCAGGGAAGTGGGCCGGGAAGGAAGCTGCATCGTGGACCGGAGCCGTTACCGGATTGTGCAGACGCCGCAGGTTTTTCATACATCGTTGTTGATGAAGGCGTACCGACAGCCTTACCGCCGTCAGTTTACCGATGACGCGAGTGTGGTCGAATGGGCCGGTGGCCGTGTTTATTTGTGTGAAGGAGAGTATTCCAACATCAAGATTACGACGCCGATAGACCGTATTACGGCGGAAGCCTTGTTGGACTTGGGTTCGGCAGGGGATCGCCGCAAGGTTGTTGAATGATCCTTCGAATTGGTTTGTTCGGATGGCTTGCGGGGCATGGTCCCGTGCTTGGTGCGGGATAGGGTATAGGCAACGGCTTTGGGCAGCTTTTGATCTGCCGGGAATAGGTCAACCGAGAATAAAGATGGCCGGACGTTTTTGAATGTCCGGCTTTTGTTCTTTACGCCATTGTCCGATGGTCCGGGTACGGATCAGTTGATCGGGTTGCAACAGATCGGCCGCTATGGTCAGGCGTGTCTGCGGACGGCAGGCGGTACAGAAATCTTCGTACAGTTTCAGGTTGCGGTACGGTGCTTCGATGAAAATCTGCGATTGGTGTTCGCTTTGCGCCCGGGCCTCGAAATGGCGGATAGCTTTGTTGCGGTCGGGCTGCCGGATCGGCAGGTAGCCGTTGAAAGCGAACGACTGGCCGTTGAGACCCGAGGCCATCAGGGCCAGCAGGATCGATGAAGGACCTACCAACGGAACCACTTCGATGCCGTGTATGTGCGCCAGTGCGACCGCGTCGGCCCCCGGGTCAGCCACACCCGGTAATCCCGCTTCGGAAAGGACGCCGGCATCGGTTCCCGTTAACAACGGGGCAAACAGAGCCGAAACCTCTGCCGGCGCGGTGTGTTCGTTCAGTTCGGCGAAGCGCAGGGAATCAATGGGCCGGGAGATGCCTGCCTTGCTTAGGAAACGGCGCGCCGAACGGATATCCTCGACGATAAAGTAGTCGATCGAGTCGATTACCGTCCGGTTGCTTGCGGGCAATACGTCCCATACCGGCCGGTCGCCGATGGGGGTGGGAATCAGGTATAATTTGCCTTTGGCCATCTTTCACTCTTTGGTATACACCCGTTTGACGCGGGTCGAAATGCTGGTCATGATTTCGTAAGGGATCGTTTTCAGGACGGCGGCCATGTCGCTGACGGTATTGCCCGGTTCAGCGCCGAAAATCGTTACCGGATCGCCCTCTCGGGCATCTATACCGGTAATGTCCAGCATGCAGGTGTCCATACAGATGTTGCCGATGATCGGCGCGGGTCGCCCGTTCACCAGCATACTCCATGCTCCGCGGCTCAGGTGGCGGTCCAGTCCGTCGGCATAGCCGATGGGTACGGTAGCCGTCCGTGTCGGTCGGCCGATTATGCCCCAGCGACCGTAGCCGACCGTTTCCCCCGGTTGTAATTCTTTGATTTGCACGATGCGGCTGCGCAGTGTGCTGACGGGCAACAGCTGTTCCTGGTGTGCAAAACTGATTCCGTACAGGCCGACTCCCAGCCGTACCATGTCGAACTGTGCTTCGGGAAAGCGTTCGATACCGGCCGTGTTGCAGACATGGCGGATGATGTGTTCGCCGGGGAATGCTTCCAGCAGCCGGTCGCTCATGGCCGTATAGCGTGCGATTTGTCCGCGCGTGAAATCGTTGTGGCGCTCTTCATCGCTGCCGGCCAGATGCGTGAACACCGAGCGGATGTACAGGGTGCGTTGGTCCCGCAGTGCGGCGACCACCCCGTCGATGTCGCTTTCGGTGAAACCGAGGCGGTGCATCCCGGTATCGAGTTTCAGGTGGATCGGGTAACGGGTTTCGCCGTGCCGCCGCACGGCCTGAGAAAAAGCTTCGAGCGATGAAAAACTGTAAATCTCCGGTTCGAGCCCGTAATCGATCATGATTTCGAAACTGTCCGAATCGGCATTCAGCACGACGACCGGCATCGTGATGCCCGCCTCGCGCAGCGTCACCCCTTCGTCGGCGAATGCCACGGCGAGAAAGCTGACCCCCTGGTGCTGGAGCATGCTGGCTACTTCGTAGGTGCCGGTGCCGTAACCCGAGGCTTTGTCCATGATCATGATGCGTACGCCCGGATCGAGCAGAGACCGGAAATAGTTGAGGTTGTGAATCATGTTGTCGAGATTCACCTCCAGTACGGTCGTATGCGTGCGCTGTTCGAGCGCATGGCTGATTTTCTCGAAGCCGAACGCACGGCTGCCTTTGAGCAGGATGCTTTTGTTTACGAACTGTGTGCGGTTATAGCTACGCAAGAATTCATCCGTATTGCGGTAGAACGCTTTGTCGCAGCCGAATGACGCCGCATGCTGGACGATCTCTTCCCCGATTCCGATCAGCGTATCGATTCCTTTGGTGCGCAGCAATGCTGCCACTTGTTCGTAGAGCTTTTCCGCAGGTAATCCGCTTTGCCGGATATCGGACAGGATCAGGATCTTGGGTTGTCCGCCGGCTACCGAAACGAGATAGTCGAGGGAGAGAGCCAGTGAGTTGATATCCGAGTTGTAGCTGTCGTTGACCAGTTTGCAGCCGCAGATGCCCTCCTTGAGTTCCATGCGCATTGCGACGCTTTGCAGGGTGGGCAGCGAAGCGAGAACGGGTTGCCGGTCGAACCCCAAAACGTCATACAGTGCGATGGCTTCGGCGGCATTTTCCCGCGAAGCACCGTCGGAAAAAGGCAATGTGCTGAGATCGTAGCTTTGGGGTGTGACACTCGCCAGTTGACGGTCTCCGTATAGTTCGCGGATGCGCTGCGCGACGGTAGGATCGCTGGCGTTGTAAATGATGGTTTGCGCCTGCCGGAAAAGGATTAGCTTTTCATTGAGTTTCTGCCCAAGGTCAGAGAAGTGCTCCTGGTGCGCATCGCCGAGATTCGTGAAAATTCCCACGTCGGGGCGGATCATTCGTTCGAGCCGCTCCATCTCGCCCGGTTCCGAAATGCCGGCTTCGATAATGGCAAGTCGTTCGTCCCCGTCGAGCATCAGCAGCGAGAGCGCTACGCCGATTTGAGAGTTGTAGCTGCGCGGGCTGCGAAACAGTTTCACACCCGGTGGGCAGAGTTGTGCGATCCACTCTTTGGTAACCGTTTTGCCGTTGCTGCCGGTGATGGCAACGACCGTACCCCGGAATCGGTTGCGGTGGTATGTGGCGAGGCGTTGGAGTGCGGCGACGGAATCGGGGCACCGAACGAATCCCGCCTCGGGATAGGCGGCGGTATCGATGTCGGTGTCGGTCAGGAATGCGCGGACGCCGCCAGCGTACAGGCTGCGGATGAAGGCATGTCCGTCGTGGTTGTTGCCCCGTATCGCAACGAACAGCGTTGCGGCAGGATCGTATGGATTTCGGCTGTCGGTGATGACGCGTTCGATTCGGCAGTCCCGGCCCGTCAGCGTACTTCCGGTTATCGAAGCGATCTCCTCTAAACGGTAGGTCATGATTCTGTTACTCTTGGTCGATACAAAGTAAGCGATTTTTTGGATGCGGAGAAAAGATGCGCCGGGCTTTTTCAGCCGTTTTTACCGCAAAGAGGCAAACGCTTTCATGAAAATCCGGATGCATGGTGACGAACATGTTTTCAAGTGGAGAATGGTTTGACCGCATTCTCACCGCATTTTCGCCACGTTACCGGATGCCGTGAATTACAGTTCGAGCCGAACGACGGTGATGCCTGCGCCGCCCGACTCTTCGTGTTCGTCCTTGGCGCTGGCGACCAAATCGACCGTACGCAGGTATTTGCGGATTTCTTCTTTCAGTGCGCCGGTGCCTTTGCCGTGCAGGATGCGCACTTCGGAGAAGCCGAGCATGATGGCGTCGTCGATAAATTCCTGCGTCGCGTCGAGGGCTTCGGAAGCACGCATGCCCCGTACGTCGATCTGCTGGCTGAAGTGCACGCGGCGCTCGGCGGTGTCGTATGAGGCGGACGACGCCGTCGTGGGCCGCAGGCTTCGCGTAACCTTTTTGTATTCGGAGTTCGAGATGGCTTCGAGCCGTTTCAGGTCGATAGTCGTACGGATCTGGCCGAAGCCGACGATCGCTTTTTTGCCCGTCAGCTCGAGTACTTCACCTACCGCATCCTGTCCCTGGATACGGACTTTCACGCCGGGTTCGATGGTTTTGGGTTTAACGAGATCGGCTTTTTGCTCGGGCGCTTCCTGCGTTGCAGCATTGGCTTTGCGTTCGGCACGTCGCTGTTCGCGGGCGCGGAGCTGTTCGATCTTGCGGTCGATGGCACCGTCGTCGGCCGGAGCCTGCTCCAGCGAATCTTTGTATTGCTCGATTTTACGCCGCACCAGCCGTGTCTGCTCTTTGTCGGCTTGTGATTCGCGGATCACGCGGATCGTGTTTTCGATCTGGCGGTTAGCCTCGGCCGTGATCTGCTGGGCCTGTGCCTTTGCCTCTTTGAGCAGGCGGTTCCGCTCGGCCTTGATCGTCTCTAGCTCAGTCTTGTACTTTTCGGCCAGTTCGTCGACCCGTTTTTCGGTTTGGTGTATCTTGTCGCGTTTCTGTTCCCAGTAGCGGCGGTCGCGTGCGATCTCGCGCAGCTGGCGCTCGATATTGATGTGGTCCGAACCCGCCTTCTCGGAGGCGGAGCGGATGATCTCGTCGGGCAGGCCGATCTTACGTGCGATTTCGACGGCGAACGAGCTGCCCGGCTTGCCGGTTTCGAGCCGGAAAAGCGGCCGGATGTTCTGCACGTCGAAAGTCATTGCACCGTTGAGGATGCCCTGTGCGTTGCTCGCGTAGTATTTGATGTTCGAATAGTGGGTGGTGATCACTCCGAAACATCCCTTCGCTTCCAGTTGTTCGAGGACCGCTTCGGCGATCGCTCCGCCGATGATAGGCTCGGTGCCGGTGCCGAATTCGTCGATCAGGATCAGCGAACGGTTGTCGGCATGGCGCAGGATGTTCTTCATGTTCAGCAGGTGCGAACTGTAGGTGCTCAGGTCGTTGTCGATCGATTGCTCGTCTCCGATGTCGATGAAAATACTGCGGAAGATTCCCATCTCGGAGTTCTCCGAGGCCGAAACCAGCAGGCCGCACTGCATCATGTATTGCAAAAGGCCCACAGTTTTGAGGCACACCGACTTGCCGCCCGCATTCGGCCCCGAGATAACGAGAATGTGCTTTTGCGGGGTGAGTACCAGATCGAGCGGAACGACACTTTTGCCCTCTTTGCGCAGGGTTTGCGCCAACAGGGTGTGTCGTGCGTTTTTCAGCAGGATCGAGCTGCCCTCCTCGACGATCGGCATCGTGCAGTCGTTGTCGAGTGCAAAACGGGCTTTGGCCCGGATCAGGTCCATCGTCGTGAGGTAATCGCCCGATGCCGCGATGCCCGGCAGTTCGGGACGCAGCATCTCGGTGAAGCGCACCAGTACGCGCACCACTTCACGGCGCTCTTCGTATTCCAGCTCTTTGAGCTCGTTGTTGATTTCGACGACCTCGACAGGCTCGATATAAACCGTTTTGCCGGTAGCCGATTCGTCGTGGACGAAACCTTTGATTTTTCTTTTATTTGCGGCGCTGACCGGAATCACGGCACGTCCTTCACGGATCGAAACCGATGCATCGGCATCGACCAACCCGGCGGCCTGTGCCTGCGACATGATCTGTTGCAGGCGGCGCGAAATCTGTCCTTCCCGCTCGCGGATAGAGCGGCGGACGGTGTAGAGTTCCGGCGACGCACTGTCCTTGACTTTGCCGAAGCGGTCGATGATCGAGTCGATGTGGTTGATGATTTCGGGGAATCCCTGTACGTCGCGGCTCAGTGCCCGCAGGCGCGGGTATTTGGCTCCGGAATCGCTGCCGAAGAACCGCACCAGTTCGTAGGCGGCGGTAAGGCCCTTGCGCAGCGTAAGGATTTCGCCGGTCTCCAGGAAGGCTCCCGTGACTTCAGCTTTTTTGAGAAAAAGGGCGGTATCGACGTAATTGCTTTCCGGAAAATCGCTTTCGAGCATCAAAATCGTGCGCATCTCGAAAGTCTCTTCGAGCAGGCGTACGATCTCTTCGCGCGAAGTGCTGAAGTGCAGTCCGGATAGTTTTTCCCGCGCGCCGTCAGTGATACACAGCACTGCAATCTGGTTGCGGATGCGGTCGAAGCCTATTTTGGATTCGAAATTTTCTGGGTAAATCATAGGGTATTTAATCCCGGTTGCGGCCGCCCCCGAAGACCGAAATATTGATGTAGCGTTTCGGATGCGCCTTGATGTCGTAAAGCAGCGCCGAAAGGTTTGCGGACGCATCGACCAGCGAGTCGTACAATGCCTGGTCGTTGACGAATTTGCCTACCGTCCCTTCGCCGTTGTTGACTTTGTCGAGCGTGGTGTTGAGCCGGTTGAGCGTTACGGTCATTTCTGCGATGGCGGTCGGGAACTGCGATTTGCTCAGCGAGTCGGTGAACTTGTCGACGTTGGTCAGGATATGGCCGATTTGGCCCTCTTTGCTTTTGAGCGTTTGCGAGAGAGAATTGAGGTTGGCGATGATATTGCGCAACGAACCCTTTTCGCTAACCATCAAATCATTGATGTTGCCTGTAATCGAGGCCATGTTGTTGACCGTCGTATTCAGTCCGGCGCGGTTGTCGGCCAGGATCGCATTGAGGTTGTCGAGCGTAACGGTCAGTCGTGAAATGACGTCGTTCGCTCGCTGTTTGATAAACTCGAACTCGCTGCCTGCCGTTTCGAGGAAACCTTTGTTGATCTCCGAGTAAAGCGTATCGCCCGGCTGGAGCAATTCCGGCGAGGAGCCCGGAACGATTTCGATGGCTTTGCCGCCCATGATGCCGTCGCTGAAAATGAGTGCTTTCGAATCTTTCGGAATGGGGTATTTCGCTTTGATCGCAAAGGCTACGACCACATTCTGCGATTGTTCGGGGTCGTAACTCATGGTGCTGACGGTACCTACCTTGAAGCCTTTGATGACGATCGATGCCGAAGGTTGCAGGCCGTTGACCTGATCGTAGACGGCATAATAGTCGCGTGTCGAGGTGAAGAGGTCTTTGCTTTTGAGGAAATTGACGCCCCAGTAAAGCAGGGCGAGCATGGCTACTCCGAAAAAGCCTATTTTGAATTCACGGCTGAATCTCAGTTTTTTCATCGGTTTTTCATTTGTCGGTTTTCGTGTCCTTTTCGGTCGGGTGTTTCCGGGGCGTGGTATCCGTCCGCTGTAACGGGTCAATTTTGAGTGAATATCACCGTCTGTGTCCGGGTTTATTCCGGTCGGTCAACAGGCCTGTCTGTCCGTATCGGGCTATCCCCGCATTATTCCAAGCGGCGTGCTTCGGCAATCGTAATGCGTTTGTCGCCGAGGAACGGAACGACGAAAGCATCCTTGAACTGGCTGCGCAACTTGCTTTGCAAAGATAACGCTTCTTTGTAAGATGCCACGCACCCCACGTAATATTTGTACACCCCGCCCGTAATCATTTCCGTTACTTCACCGCGGTACGGGCCGAAACGCGATGAATTTTTCGGCACTTTGCGATCCGAAGTCATGATTTGTACGCGGTAGTCCACTTTTGTGCCCGGAGCGGTGTCCTGTGTTGGGTAAACTCCTGGGGAGGAAGTGCTTCCGTTAGTATTCGATGATCCTGGGCTTGGATTCCCCGAAGAGGCGCTGCCGCCAGTGCCGTTTGCCGTTGCATCGCCGTCCGTCCGGTCCATCGCTTCGTCTTCGGCTGTGGAGGCGTTACTTAGCGTCTGCCACGAACTGTGTCCTTCCGATTTGGCCTTGTACTCGCTGAAAGCGTTGAACAAAGAGCGCGCCAGTTTCTCCTGGCCGCTGCGCGTGGTGAGCAATGCCCGGTCGCCGGCGTTGGAGATGAAGCCCAATTCGGTGAGGATACTCGGCATGGCTGCGTTCCACAGCACGAGGAATCCGGCCTGTTTGACGCCGCGGTTGCCCATTGCGGTATTGCGCACGTACTGCCGTTGAACCATATTGGCGAGCGTGAGGCTCTGCCCTTGGTAGGAGTACTGCATCAGGGAAAAAATGATGAACGATTCGGACGATCCGGGCACATATCCCTGGTATTTGGCTGAGTAGTCGTCCTCAAAGGTGATGACGTCGTTCTCTTTCATCGCGATGTCGAGGTTGCGTCCCGCCTTGTCCACACCCATGACGAATGTTTCGGTTCCGGCGGCCGCATTGCTGCGTGCCGCGTTGACATGGATCGAGAAGAACAGGTCGGCGCCGGCTTTGTTCGCGATGTTGCCGCGTTCGTACAGCGGGATAAAGACGTCGGTTTTACGCGTGTAGATCACCTCTACGTCGGAAAAATTATCTTTGATTAGCTCTCCCAGGCGCAAGGCCACGTTCAGGACGATGTCTTTCTCTTTGAATTGTTTGTAGGAGCATCCTGGGTCCTGCCCGCCGTGCCCGGGGTCGATGACCACCTTGCGGATACCGACGCGGGCCGTCTGGGCCGGGGAAGGGGTGTAACACAGCAGGGCGGCGAGGTAAAGTATCGGAAGCGCCAAAAGGCGGCGTTTTGAAACTTTCATTGCGTCGAACGTTAGGGAACTCTGTTTTTTTAACTATTTTTGCTGCGGAAAAGCGGGACTCCGCATAGAATAGTGCAAAGTTAAATATTTGTAGGGAATTGCACATAAAAAAATCGAAATATATCGTTTCCGCTCTCCTTGTCATGGTGCTGGTTTCGCAGACGGTGTTCAGCCGCACGGGAAGCCTCGCGCAGGCGGAACCGGCTCTTTCCCTACAGTCTCCTTCTGCCGGTCAAAGCGTTGAAAATATATCTGTTAATGCTGCCGGAGCGGCAGCATTGCTGTCTCCGGACTCACTCAAGCTGAAAGACAGTCTGCTGCGGGCCGATTCGTTGCGGCGTGCTGACAGCCTGGTGCGTAGCGATTCCCTGCGCCGGAACGGCCTGTTTCCGGGAGTGGTGCCCGATTCATTGCTCCGTCCTGCGGATACCGTCTACCACAAGCCTTTTCTGGATGATGTGATTTCGGGTAAGAACGAAGACTCGCTGGTCTATCAGGTACAAAAAAAGATCGTATATATTTACGAGAAAGGCGATGTGAAGTATCAGAAGATGAATTTGAAGGCCGACTTCATGCGCATTAACATGGACAACAAGGAGATCTACGCTTACGGGCGTCCTGACACCGTCCAACTCAAAGAGCCGACCGAGGCCGGGGATACGGTGAAGATTACCGCGACGCGTCCCGAATTCCTCGACAACGGCACTTCCTATACGATGGATACCATCACCTACAATCTCGATTCGAAAAAAGCGCGCATCAAAGGGGTCGCGACACAGGAAGGGGAGGGATACCTCAAGGGAATGAAGGTGAAGAAGATGCCCGACAATACGATCAACATCGCCAACGGCCGGTACACCACTTGCGATGCCGAAGACCCGCATTTCTACATGGCGATGACTAAATCGAAGACCATTCCGGGTAAAAAATCCGTTTTTGGGCCTTCCTATCTGGTGATGGAGGATGTCCCGATCTATTTCCTCGGGTTGCCTTTCGGTTTCTTCCCGATGTCGAACGAGCGAAAATCAGGTTTTATCATTCCATCCTATGGAGAGGAAGTCGTCAAAGGATTTTTCCTTCGCGACGGGGGATATTACCTGTCGTTCAAGGATTATGCCGACTTGGCTATTACCGGAGGTATCTATACGATGGGTTCGTGGGAGGCCGATATCGCGTCTCGTTACGCCAAGCGTTACAAATATCGCGGCTCGTTTGACGTTCGTTTTTCGAAAGATATCATCGGTGAAAAAGAGGATGCGGATTACATCAATCAGAACAATTTCAAGGTGACGTGGTCGCACCAGCAGGACCCCAAATTCCGTCCCAACACGACTTTTTCAGCGAGCGTCAATTTCTCCACCAGCGGTTACAGCAAGTACGGTGCGCAGAATATGAACGACTACCTCAGCAGCCAGACCAACTCGAGTATTTCCTATTCGCACAATTGGTCGAAGGTCTCGTTGTCGACCAACCTTCAGCATTCGCAAAACTCGCGGGACTCGACTGTCCAGCTCTCTTTCCCGAATATCGTGCTGAGTGTCTCGCGCATCAACCCGTTCCAGCGCAAGGATGCGGTGGGCAAGCAGCGTTGGTATGAGAAAATATCGTTGCAGTATACCGGTACGTTGGGTAATACCGTGAACGTGAAAGAGAAAGATCTTTTTACGGAGAAGATGTTCAAATCGATGCGAAACGGCATCAACCACCAGATTCCGGTGCAGACCTCGTTCAACCTGTTCAAGTATTTCAATATCAATCCGTCGTTCAATTATCAGGAGCGCTGGTATTTCCAGAAGGTAGACAAAGAGTGGGACCCGGTGGCGAAGCAGGTGATCGACAGCGATACGACATGGGGATTCTACCGCCTGTATAATTACAGCATGTCGGTGAGTGCATCGACGAAGGTATACGGTACCTACCAGTTCAAGAAGGGGGCTGCCATCCAGGCTATCCGCCACATGATCACGCCGTCGGTGAGCTTCAGCTATACCCCCGATTTCGGCAAAAACGGTTATGGGTATTACAAACAGGTGCAGAGCGATACTATGGGGCGCATGATGACCTATTCGCCTTTTGCGAACGGCCTTTACGGCGTGCCGGGTTCCGGACCGAGCATGTCGTTGAACTTCAGTGTCTCGCAGACTTTGGAAATGAAAGTGCGCGATAAGAAGGACACCACAGGGGTGAGGAAGATCAAACTGATCGACAACCTGATGATCTCCTCGTCTTACAACTTTTTGGCAGACTCGCTGAACCTGTCGCCTTTCTCGTTGAGTTTGCGGACCAACCTGTTTAAGAACGTCGGACTGAACGTGACGGCTACGCTCGATCCCTATCAGGTCGATCCCGTAACCGGCCGACGGATCAACAGATTTATGCTCAGACAGGGTAAACTGGGGCGCCTGACCAGCGTGCAAACGTCGTTCGGCTATTCGTTCAATTCACCGTCTTCCGGCAATTCGCAGCCTGCGATCAACGATATCAACAGCGGTACGGGGGCTGTTCCGCCCGAGTATACGGATATGTTCGCCCAACCGGGCTTCAACGAAATCGACCCGAATACGCGGCGGCAGATGATGGCGTCACGCTATTACAACTTCAACATCCCGTGGAATTTCGGGTTCAATTATAATTTTAGCTATACGAATACGGGCATTCGCAGCAGCATTGTGCAGACGCTCGGTTTTAACGGTAGCGTGAACCTTACCCAGAAATGGGGACTTACCTTCAACGGCGGTTACGATTTCGAAGCGAATAAACTCACGCCGGGAACTTTTACCCTGACGCGAGACCTGCATTGCTGGCAGATGAGCTTTTCGTGGGTTCCAATCGGCTTCCGCAAGAGCTGGAGCTTCACCATCGGCGTGAAGGCAGCTACGCTCAAAGACTTGAAGTACGACCGCCGTAACAGCTTCTACGATAACCTTTACGACTCATATTAATCGTTTATGGCTTTTTATCCCCCATACACCGCGGCCCTGGGTTCCGCGGTTTCAGGCATGAATGTTCCTGCCGGAGAACAGGACGGAAGTACCGGTATTTCTTCTGCCTCCCCGACTCGCTCTTCGACGGATATTGCGTCGCCGGACGATTCTATTTCCGGCGGCTCGCTCCCCTGCGATTCGCTCTCCTGCAATCCGTTGCTGCAACGCTGGCCCGGTCCGCACGCCACACCGGCATTCGACCGGATTCGCAACGAACATTATCTGCCGGCTTTCCGTCATGCGCTCCGGGAGGCGCGCGCCGAAGTAGCCGCCATCGCCGGCAATCCCGGGGAACCGACTTTTGCCAATACGGTCGAAGCGCTCGAATTCAGTGGGCGGCGGTTGGATGATATCGGCAATATATTTTTCAATCTGAACGAGGCCTGCACGGACGATGAGATGCAGCGTATCGCACTGGAGGTTTCGCCGTTGCTGACCGCATTCGGCAATGATATAAGCCTTGATCCGGTCTTGTTTGCGCGCGTTCGGGCGGTCTATGACAACCGTGATTCGTTGGAACTGACTGTCGAGCAAACTCGTTTGCTCGAAAAAACGTATAAGGGGTTTACGCGTGGCGGCGCCGCATTGGAGGAGGCCGACAAGGAGACCTTCCGTGCGCTGACCGCCGAACTCTCACAACTGAGTCTGCAATTCACACAAAATGTGCTCGCGGCAACAAACGCCTTTGTCCTGCACCTGACCGATCCCGGGCAGGTGGACGAGCTGCCCGCTTCGGTACGGGACGGGGCGGCGGCCGAAGCGCGTGAGCGCGGTCTCGACGGCTGGGTGATTACCCTGCAGGCGCCGAGTATGGTTCCCTTTATGACCTACTCTTCCGACCGGAAGCTTAAGGAACGGCTTTGGCGGGCATACAACAGCCGCTGCTATGGCGATGCGTACGACAATACGGAGATTGTCACGCGAATCGTGGCTTTGCGGTTACGGTTGGCCAATTTGCTGGGCTATCCGACCTATGCCGATTATGTATTGGAAGAACGGATGGCCCGGACTCCGCAGCGCGTGCGGGAGTTTCTCGATGAACTGCTCGAACGGGCGATCGTCCCGGCACGCGGTGACGTGCGCGAAGTGGTTGACTTTGCCCGCAGCGCGGGGGCAGCTTACGAGCTGATGCCGTGGGACTACGGCTATTGGCAGGAGCGGCTCAAGCGCGCCCGGTATACGCTCGACGAGGAGCAGTTGAAGCCGTATTTCCGGCTTGAGAACGTACAGCACGGTGCATTCCTGCTGGCGGGTAAACTCTATGGGCTGACCTTTCACGAAAATCCGGACATTCCGGTTTATCATCCCGATGTGCGGGCATTCGAAGTGTGCGACGGCGACGGAACATTCCTCGCCGTGCTGTATATGGATTATTTCCCGCGGGCCTCGAAGCGCGGCGGAGCATGGATGACCGAGTTTCGGCCGCAGTATGTCGAACAGGGCTGCGAGATTCGTCCGCTGATCTCGATCGTGTGCAACTTTACGAAACCTACCGACCGGCAACCCTCCCTGCTTACTTTCAATGAGGTGACGACCTTGCTCCACGAGTTCGGTCATGCGTTGCACGGGATGTTGGCCTGCGGCCGTTATCCTGCCCTGACGGGAACGAACGTTTACCGTGATTTCGTCGAACTGCCGTCGCAACTGATGGAAAATTGGGCAACCGAAAAAGAGTTTCTCGATTTGTGGGCCGTGCATTACCGCACGGGGGAGAAGATTCCCGCCGATTTGGTGCAAAAGATCGTCGATGCGAAGAATTTTCAGGCGGCCTATTTGCATATCCGGCAGGTATCGTTCGGGCTCAGCGACATGGCGTGGCATACGGTCACCGCACCGGTCGAAGGTGGTGTCGCCGAATTTGAGCGGCGTGCGATCGGAAAGGCACAACTATTGCCTTATGTCGCAGGACAGTGCATGGCTACCGCTTTCGGTCATATCTTTTCGGGCGGTTATGCGGCGGGTTACTACGGTTACAAATGGGCGGAAGTTCTCGATGCCGACGCTTTCTCGCTTTTCCGGGAGCGGGGTATTTTCAATCCGGACGTGGCGGAAGCATTCAGGACGAATATCCTGGAAAAGGGAGGCGCAGAGCATCCGATGACGCTTTACGTGCGGTTCCGGGGGCGCGAACCTGACAGCCGTGCCCTGTTCGAACGGATGGGTATCCGGGACAAGTAGAATTCAAGGGATGATAAACCTGTAAAATAAACGTTATGAAACTCCAAGAAATGCTGCGCGGCGGCCGAACGGTCCCCGGCGGTCCAAAATATGTGGTTTCCTCGGTACGCCCGGAAATTTCAGCCGTTCCGGCATTCCGGCGTTCGGGCGGCCTCGCGGTAGTTTGCATGGTACTATTGGCCTTGTCTGTATTGGCTGCTTGTACAGCGAAAACCCCGAATCGGGAGGAGGTGCTTCCGATGGATTTCCTTTCGGGCGAATTTACTTATATGGCCGATGCGGCTATGTTCCGTGATTGTGCGACGGGACTGCGGTTTCCGGTGGCGCAAACGGGCGATTACCTGCGTACCGAACGCGAATATACGGCCCGGAGCCAGGGGGTCGGTGATCCCGTGCATGTACGGTTGCGGGGGCATATCGACCTGATGCCTTCGGCGGAGGAGAGCCAGGGGCTTGTTCCGACATTGGTGATCGACTCTCTGCTGGGGTTCGATGATAATCAGGCTTGCAATCCCGGCGTGATGATGGTCGGTATCTATGTGTCGGAGGACGGATCGGGCCGCAGTGTCCTGCACCTGCGCAGCGATTACACCTGTTCGTTTCAAAATTATGGCGCCGACGGCAGTGCGGAACACCGTGAAGGCCGCTGGGGGCTCGTTGCCGAAGAAGAGTTGGCTCTGTTGTTGCCGCCGTCCACGCTGACCGAACAGATGCCGGTACTGGACCCCGATGCCGGATCCGATCAGGGTATGGGGCCCGGCGGGGCGAACGGAACCGCATCTGGAACGGCTGCCGGGGCTATGTCCGGCGATGCGGTCGTACAGTCCTCTTCGGTGCAATCCGGCCCTGACGAACAATGGCTGTTCGAGGTGGTTTCGGAACAGGGCGTACTGGTGCGTAACAACGGTGCCGATAAGTCTCAGGTATTTCGTAAGGAGTATCTGTAAAGCTATTTATCGGGGTTGACAGCTGTTTGCGATGCGTGTGCATCGGATGTCCAGTCTGCCAGAGGCCAAAGGCAAGTAAAGGTGCAGGTTATACGGGGGCATGTTTTGACGGAGCTTGGCGGGGCGCCGACCGATCCGTTGCACGGAATTACCTATTCAGTGCAATGTGTCCTGATGTATTGCGGTATAGAGAAAAGCGACTCGTATAAGTGGATTCGTTGTATCGACTCTCCGCTGATTGATTTTTTTAGAGTTATCGGTTTTCACACCGGCCGATGGTCGGGGCGGGATGTTGTGCCGGAATGTTTTAGTGTGCCGGAATGTTTTTAGAGAGACGAGTAGCGTGAAAACGGAATTTTTGGTACGGAGCAATTTTTTGAACCGTAGCGGGCGACATATTCGGAAAAGAAATTGTTGATTCCGGGAAAGGTATAGCGATTTTTAGGTTATGCTTGAATGCAAAAACAAACAGGAGGCACTTGTTAAATGCCTCCTGTTTGCATAGTATCGGTTTTTCCGGGTGGGACTGCGGAAGACGCCGGGAGGGAGTGTATCCCTGCTGCTGTGTCTGCTGTCCGCCGCAGCCGTTCGGATATCAGCCTTCCAGCGAATAGCCGTCGCGGTAGGTGTAATGCAGCAGTGCGGTTGCGTCCGGGTCGTCCATGAATTTCTCGACGATGGGGTTCCATTTGACGGGGCGCCCCAGTTTGTATGCGATGTTACCGAGGTTGCAGACCGTGCATGAGCTGTGTCCGATTTCGACCGGCACCGTCGGGTCGATGCGCGAGCGCACAGATTCGATAAAGTTGATCTGGTGCGGGATCCGCGTCTCGTAAGGCAGATCGTCGTTTTTTGTTCGGGTATCGGGAAGAAACACCGGATCGGAGGCGAGCACTTCGCCGCGACATACCTGTATCCAACCGTTGTCGCCATAGAATTTAACACCTTGCTTCGTCCCGTCGAACGGCTCTTCGGTCATCACTACGCCGTTGTCGTAAAGGTAAGTGAGGTGGTCGTAGTAGCTGTGTCCGGGAGGAATGATCTCCACAGGGCCGTTACGATCCTTACCCAGTGCCCATTGTGCCACGTCGAACATGTGCGCTCCCCAGTCGGTCATCAGGCCGCCGCCCGTTCCTTCATACCAACGCCATGCTCCCCAGAGTTGTTCGTTTTGTTCGGGATCGAGCGTAATAGGCGGGTTCAGCTCGTGGTTGTAATTGACTTTTCCCGGCAACGGTCCCTGCCACATATCCCAGTTCAGTCCGGCGGGAATAGCTTCGACGGCGAGCGTATTGGGTTTAGGGGGGCCCCCCACGCGCACTTTCACACGCGAAATTTTACCGAGCCGTCCTTCGCGGATCAGGTTGGCTACATGGATGAACTCCTCATCCGACCGCTGTTGACTGCCCACTTGCAGGATGCGGTTGTTCCGGCGTACGGCTTTGCACAATTGCTGGCCTTCGTAGATGGTGAAAGTCATCGGTTTTTCCAGGTATACGTCTTTGCCTGCGCGGCAGGCCGCCATGGCGATCAGGGCGTGGTAATGGTCCGGTGTGGCGATCACCACCGCATCGATGTCGGGCCGGGCGAGAATATTCTGGTAATTTTCATAGGTCTTGACTTCCGGCTTGATTCCTTTCGAAGCATAGTATTTTCTAACGCGGCGGTCGAAACGTTCCCGTTTGATGTCGTAAACATCCGCTCCCGCTACGATGCGTACGCCGTCGATCGTCAGGAAGCCGTTCAACAGATACATGGCCTGCTGTCCCAGTCCGATGAAGCCGAGGCGGACCGTATCGCTCGCTGCAGTTTTGCCTTTTGCGGGAGCTGCGACGGCGGTGTCACCGCCCAATAAGCGGGGAAGCAATACGGTTCCGGCGGCCCCGAGAGCTGAAAGCCGCAGGAAATTGCGGCGCGAAAGTTTGGATTCACTCATGTCGTTCAGGTTTTATTTCGGTTAGGTAGGTTTTCAACGAAGTTATTTGATCCAGGGATTGCCGTGCGGGCCCATCTCGTCGAGCGGGATCGGCTTCAGCCCGTAACGGGCCAGAAAATCGGGTTGGCATAGCGACCGGATGCCGCGTCCGTCGGCCCGGATCTCCGTGTTGTTCGAAACGACCTGCCGCGCATTGTTTTCGGTGTTGCCGTCGTGTCCGGTGATAAGCACCTGGGGACAATCCACCACCAGGTTGTTGCGGATGATATTGCGGTTGAAGTCTTCGTGCAGGCGTTGCAGTTCGGGGTAACGCTGCCTGTACACGGCCGAATTGATGTCCACGTCTTCATACATCATTTTGCGGACGACGGTTACCGTGTCCAGATAGGCTTCCCATTTTTCAGGCGTCCACATCGAAGTGAAGCTTATGGCTGCTGGACACCGGTAGAAAATGTTGTTTTCGATCACATTCTCTTTGCCGCCGTTGATTTGCACGCCGCCGAAAGTATAAGAACCGCACCGTTCGAAAATGTTGCCGTATACCTCCACGCCGCAGATCATGTCGTCCATGCGCACGCCCGTGGCGCCCGAGAAGGTACCTCCGCTGATATCGCTCCAGTAGTTGTACCGGACGACGATGCCGCGGTAGGTCGGATTGAAGTAGGATTCGATACCGCCCTGGTCGTCCGATTCGTTCACTACGTCGCGGATGACGTTGTATTCGACCAGGATATCGTTACCCTCGTAGCGCATAGCCGACGAGGAGGAGTGTTCGAACCGGTTGTGCGCGATGCGTATGCCGCATCCCGTGGCATGAACGGCGGGTTCGTACGTGCGTTTGAATGTCGAAAAGGTTTCTACTACGCTGTTTTCTACAAAGTGTCCGGCCGGGGTCAGAGTCCGCCGGTCCCCGCCTTCGATCTGGATGCCGCTGAATCCCAGTTGACGCAGCAGGCAACTCCGGATGCCGTGGTTGCTTCCGCCTTTGATGTTGACACCGTCGCGGCCCATGCCCGAGATGCGCACCCCGTCCAACAGGCAGGATTCGCCGCCGGTGATCAGCACACCGCTGCCTCGGCTCTCTTCGAACGTAAGGCCGCGAAGGATTATGTGCGAGCAACTGTCCAGTTCGGCCATGTACGGAGCATCGAAACGGGTCAGTGCGACGCGGTTGTCGTAGGAGGCCTCGACCGACGGGTACCAATACAAGAGGCCTTTGGCGCGGTCGATGTACCATTCCCCGGGAGTATCCAACTCGCAGAGCAGGTTCAGTGCGCGGTAGCGTAGTCCGTCCTTGTAACCGCTGGCATGGTAGGGAGGTTGAATGTACAGGATTTGTTGTGCGGTGTCGATCCGGCCGAGGCGCTGGTATTCGTCGAGCCAGTCCCAGAACCAATAGCCGTTCAGCCGTACGTCCGGTTCGTCCGTCCAACGGTTCGGGCGGGGATCGTCGTAGCGGAGAATGCCCTCCATGCTGCCTTTGAAATGGGCCCAGTTCTCAGGGACCGGGGTCACTCCGAGCGCTTGGGGCGCATAGACGAACCCTTTGTCCGGCCAGCGGGAAAGGGTTTGCAGTTCGCCGTTGCAGAAAAGTTCCGGCCGCTGACCGGGTGTCGTCGGGTCGCCGTAATTGTCGATGCGGGCTTTGCGCAGGTCGGCTACATACACTTCGTTGTGTATCGACGGATCGAGCTTTTTGAGTGTTGCTTTATCCGTAATGTGGCGCCATACTTTGATCTCCGCACCGCCCGAGAAAATAGGTGTCTCGCCGGGGATTGCGGTGTAAATCACGGGGGCATTCGCACTTCCCGAACCAGCTGCGGTTACGATCCACGGAGAGTCCATGGTGTAACGTCCCCCGTCGAAAAATACCGTTACAGGCGTGCCGGGAGCCTCGGCGAGCAGTTCGGTTACGCCCTGAGTCGCGCGTTGCGGGGTGCGCCAGGGCATGGTTTTCGTTCCGGGGTTGTTGTCCCGTCCTTTCGGCGAAACGTAGAATTCCCGGGCTTGCGGGATAGGCTGCGGGGATTGTTGTACCGAGGAGGGTTCCGGTAGCGGGTGTGTCGTTGCGACGGCAGAAGGCAGGTTCCCGCCCCAAAATACGGAGGCGACGCACAGAAGCAGGCCGCCGGAGAACAAAAATCGGCTGGAGTAGTTCATTCGGTCATGATTTGGATTTGTTCTACAAAAATAGCACGTTTTGCCGGTTTTCCATGCCGGCAGCGGGTTTTACGTTAATTTCCGTTTCGATCGAATGTATTACGAGGTATCTGCCGTCAGCGGCAGATACCTCGTATAAACAGTCCGATGCGTTTGAAAAACCGATAGCTGTCCTGAAACCTGTACCCTTCGGCGGGAGTTCATCGGGACGTATCGGTTTCTCGCGGTAGCGAGATCAGAAAATCAGTTTTCTTTTCGGTCCCGATCCGTTGCAGTCTCGATGCCGTGAAAGATCATCGGGACCCAGGATCGGTGAATCCGAAAGCATTATTGAATCGAAGCGAACCGGATTTCGCGGGTAGCGCCCAACGCATCTTTGACGTCGGCCTCGAAACTCAGCGGTGACGTAGAGAGCACACGGATTTTCGGATTCTCTTCCACCGGTTTGCCGACTGCACGGTCGAGCGTGATGCGGATCTTCCCGGTGTTGAGCTGGGTCGGATCGGAAACGCCTATCGTCAATCCCTCTTCGTCTTCACGCATGGTGACCGAAGCCGGGGCATCGACGCTTACACCCGCGACCGGGTTTGCGGACGGCTGCCAGAAGTTGAGGCCCGTCACGGCGGCGTTTTTGAAATGTACGGCCTGTACCTGCGGCGTATTGGCGAGGATCTCCGCATCCGGAGCGGCCGAATAGGCGGCCGTCTGGGCAGCGCTGCGATTCGGCAGCAGGATGTAGGCATAGGCGGCATCCGAAGGGTTGCGCCCGTGGTCGAACCAGAGCGAGAAATACTCGCGCGTGATGGGGGTGGAGTCTTTTACCATCGTGTTGATCTGCATCCACGTTCCGGTGCGTTCTTCGCGCTGGGCGCAGAGATTTGCCTCGCCGGGAAAACAGTAGCCTACCGAGGTCGCTTCGTCCATGCCTTCGAAGTGTGCCCACGGGGTGGGGCGTTTGCGTTTCTCGGTCCCGGGAGCGAGCTCTTCGGCCGGAACGGTGCCCGCTTTCCCGGTTTGCCCGCTTACCGCCGTTCCCGCTTTACCCAGTGTGATGCGATAGGCTGCACCGGGATTCATCTTGCGGTTCTCGGCGATGGTTTCGATCGTGCGGTTATCCCGGCTGCTGATGCCGGCTCCCAGTGCAACGATCTGGTCGCCGCACATGAACCACGATTTTTTGGCTTCGAGCGAGCTTTCGTAACCGTTGAGCCACATGCCCTCGCTGGCGTAGAGGTCCAGGATCGAACTGCCGCCTACCCAATGCTGAGGGCTTTTGTAGCCGTCGGCGTAGAGCAGTCCCGGGGCCAGCGGGAGTGTTTCGGCTTTGCGCGGGCGGGTGTCCACCGTGGTGCCGGCCATGCGGTTGGGATTGACCGTCGCCCAAAAGCTTTCGCTGTACTGCCGTAGGTCGTTGTCGTACAGGTAGGTCATGCCGTCGCCGATGTACCAACCTTTGAGGTTTTCTCCGTTGATCGTTTCGTAGTTTTCAATGCGGGCGGAAGACATGGCCAGTCCCACGGCAAATTGCGGAGTGGTGTGTACGGCCCGGTCCATCGCGGCAAAAAGTTTGTGCCGGGTAGGTGTCGGGAGAGGACGGACGGTCGTGTCGGCCATCATCTTCCGGTACTCCCCGATCAGGTAGAATGGAATGTCGTCGATCATGTCGCGCTGGCTGTCTGCCAGGGCATGTCCTTTGACAAGACTTTGCAGGTAGGCTTTCTCGGTCGGTGTCGAGAGCTGCGACAGCCGGAAAAGCTGCTGCATGATGCTGTGTCCCGTACCGCGGTCGCCGGCCCCGGGGCGGGACATTTCGCGGCCGCGCACCATGTCCATGAAGGCCCCCCGGTAGAGGAGCGGCTCATAGGCATTGCGTACCCAGCCATAGAGCATCTCCATCTGTGCCTGGGGGATCTCCCATTGCGAACCGTGCACGATTTCGATCATGTTGACCAGGTTTTCGAGCAGCGAGCGCCCGTAGCCTCCGGTATAAGGATGCCACTGGTGCTGTACGAACGAACCGTCTTCGTAAAAGCCATCGCTCGTAGTGACTGTTTTGAATTCGGTTTCCAGCCCTTTGACGGCCATATCCAGTTTCGCCGGGTCCTGCGTGAGGAATCCGCGGGCGGCCATCGCGGCGCACTGCCATACTTTGTTGGCCCCGGTGGCCGCGCCTTCGTAGGTTACGTCGGGAGCGTAATGGTTCATCGCCGCTTCGTAGCGGGCCCGTTGTTCGGGCGTCAGGTCGTCATACAGCAGCGTCATGACGCGCGTGATGTTGAGCGGCGTGCCGATGACGAACATCCACCAGTTGTCGTAGAGCGGGATCGAAGGATTGTAGCGGTTGGCCTCCATCCAGTCCATGCCGTCGATGACGTCCCGTTTGAGCGAATCGTTGCCGTAGAATTCCGATCCGGGCGTCGATACGGCCAGGGCCATGTAATAAAGGCGGCTGTACGGGACCAGGGTGATGGTCGATATGCCTTCCACGTTGCAATCTTCCCAGAGCCATGTACGGTCCGGGGTTTTGTTCATCGATGTCCAGTACTCCTTCGTGAGTCCGTCCACGCGGTCGATGCGGTGGATTACCGCGCTGTCGTTCAGGTCGAGTCCGGGAGGACCGACCAGCGTTTCACGGAATGCCAGGCGCATTTGGTCGAAAGAGCGGGACTGGGATGAGCATCCTGTGCAGAAGAAGGCGGCACTAAGCAGTACCGCACAAGAAAAGAGGAGCAGTTTACTGTTCCGGGTGGTGGTTTTGCGGTTCATACAATCAGGTTAGAAAAATTAAGTGAGTAAAGATAGCTTTTTTTTGCGATTTTCTACTTCTTTTACACATCTGAGGGGGTTTTGTTTCCCCGATGGATTTTATATCTTTGTGTGAAAATTTCTCAATTGGCGTATAGATTTTCATAAACTCTTCCTTATGAGACGCATCGAAATTCCTTCGGCCGAACTGCAAGTCAGCAGTTATTGCCTTGGAACCATGTATTTCGGCAGCAAGGTGCCGGTGGATACTTCGCTCACACTGTTGGATGCCTATGCCGACCGTGGAGGTAATTTCCTTGATTCGGCCAACAAGTATGCCTCGTGGATCGAAGGATTCAGCGGCGGCGAAAGCGAACGGGTGATCGGTCGGTGGCTGAAGGACCGTCCGCGTGACCGCTTTGTGGTTACTTCGAAAGTGGGCTTCCCCTACGGGGACGTGCCGCGCAGTCTGCGCGCAGACGTGATCGTATCCGAATGCGAAAAGAGCCTGCGGAGGTTGGGCACCGATTACATCGATATCTACTTTGCGCACGCTGAAGATGCCGGTACCCCGGTCGAAGAGACGCTCCGTGCATTCGACAAGCTGATCCGTGACGGTAAAGTCCGCTGCATCGGGGCCAGCAACCACCAGGCGTGGCGGCTGGCCGAAGCTGAATTGATGGCGCGTGCTGCCGGATTGCCGCATTATGTAGTATTGCAGCAGCGTTTTTCATATCTACAGCCCGTTGTGGGTGCGGATTTCGGCACACAATTGCCGCTGACACCCGAACAAACCGATTTTTGTGCGCGTCATGGGGTGTTGCTGATGGCCTACTCCCCGTTGTTGGGCGGCTTGTACGAGAAGCCGGAGATACCCGTTCCGGTTCAATACCGCAGCGAACACAGCGATAAATTGCTGGAATTGCTGCGCCGCCGGGCTGCTGAATGGGGGTATACGCCCTCGCAGCTCGTGCTGGGATGGATGCTCGCTCTTTCACCCTGTGTGGTGCCGGAAGTGACGGCCAGCAGGCTGGAGCACCTCGAAGCGAACCTTCGTGAGGTGGATCCTGCCCATGCTGCTGTTTTTGCCGAAGAGGTCGCCTCTGTCGACAGTTTTACGGTCAAATACAGTTGATCCGTCCGGCACCTCAATGGATCGGGATAGCAGGAACTGCGGCATACGGCGTTTTTTAGCCTGGAATAAACGGTTCAGGCGGGAAATGACGCATGGAAAATAGGCCGATAAACCTATAAATACATATTCAATAAAAACCTAAACCAACCACCATGATGAACAGCAGAGAACGCATGATCAAGGCGCTCAACCACCAGGAGCCCGACCGTGTGCCGTATGACCTGGCGGGAACCACGGTCACCGGAATTTGCAAGGGAGCTTTTCTCAATGCGATGAAAGAACGCGGTCTTTCGACCGAATATGACGCCAAGGAGGTCGATCCCATTTCGCAGATCGTTACCCCTGTGGAAGAGACGCTTGTAAAACTCAAGTCGGATACGCGTCGGATCGGCGCCCGCCGGGTAATCGATTACGAAAAGATACGCACCAAGGAAGGAAGCGTCTGGTCGCTCGTAGACCACTGGGATTGCCTTTGGAAGCTCGATGAAACCAAGGATTTTTATTATAACCAATTTACCCATCCGCTCGAACAGTACGATTCGATTACCGAAGGGCTCAAGCATTGGCATGTGCCTGATTGGGCCGATTATGTGGATCGTATGAAGGCGGATATCGCCGAGCAGGCGCCTTTCCTGGGCGATTATTGCGGCATTGCCGACCGCAACTGTGCGGGCCTGACCGAAATGTCGCTGCGCATCCGCGGTTACGAAAAGTGGTATATGGATCTGCTGCTCGATCCGGAAGGTGCCGAGGAGTTACTCGAGCAGATCACCCAACACAAGATCGACTACTGGAACTCGTTGTTCGACTGGATCCAGGAGCAGGGTCTCGAAGATAAAATACAGGTGATGTCCGAATGCGACGATTTGGGAACGCAGCGCTCGACGCTCATCGCCCCCGACGACCTGCGCCGGCTGGTGATTCCGCGTTTTAAACGTATCTGGGCCAACAACAAGAAGCGGATGCCCCATGCGAAGAATTTTATGCACACATGCGGTTCTGTGCGTCCCATCCTTCCCGATTTGATCGAAGCGGGTCTCGATATTTACAATCCGGTACAGTTTACGGCCAAGGACATGGACCTCAAAGAACTGAAGCAGGAATTCGGCAAGGACCTGGTCTTCTGGGGCGGCGGTATCGACACCCAGTCGACGCTGTGCAAAGGTACGCCCGACGAGGTGCGTGACGAAGTGAAGCGTATTCTCGATATCATGGCTCCGGGCGGCGGGTTTGTGTTCGCTCCGGTGCACAACATTCAGGATGATGTGTCGGGAGCCAACTTCTGGGCGATGTGGGATACGCTGATGGAGTACGGAAAATACTAACCGGGCTAAACAACTCCATTGAATATGAAAACCACCACTAACCTGCTGAACCGCGTGGGCGAATCGGTAGGGCGTTACCGTTGGGTAATCTGCTCGCTGCTCTTCTTCGCCACGACCATCAACTACCTCGACCGGGCCGTTATCGGCCTGCTCAAAGAGACCCTCACCGCCGATCTGCACTGGACCGAGAGCGATTACGGCAATATCATCGTCTGTTTCCAATTGGCCTATGCGCTGAGTTTGCTGTTTGTAGGCCGCGTGATCGACTGGGTCGGGACGAAGTTGGGCTACGGCCTCTCTTTAGCCGTCTGGAGCATGGCTGCCGTACTGCACGGTTTTGCTACCGGAACCGCAGGCTTTGCAATTGCCCGGGCTCTGCTGGGTGTCGGCGAATCGGGCAACTTCCCGGCAGCTAATAAAACGGTGGCCGAATGGTTCCCGCAGAAGGAACGGGCACTGGCCACCGGACTTTATAATTCGGGCGCGATGATCGGCGCGATCGTGGCACCGCTGTTGGTCCCCTGGATCGCCATTCATTGGGGGTGGCAATGGGCATTCATCCTGACCGGCGCCGTCGGTTTCGTCTGGCTGATTTTTTGGGCTCTTCTCTATCATGATCCGGCCAGTCACAAACGGTTGAGCCGTGCCGAATACGATTATATCCGCACGGGCCTGACACCTGCCGAGCTGGCTGCGCGGGCAGTGACTGGCGCGGCTGCGCCGGTTACGGCTGAAACCGCTGCCGCGGATGCTGAGGCCGCAGACGAAGGGAGTGCACAGGAGAATAAACAACATGTGACTTGGGGGCAGTTACTGCGCCGCAGGCAAACCTGGGCCTTCGTCGTGGGTAAGTTCATGACCGATCCTGTCTGGTGGTTCTTTCTCTTTTGGCTGCCGGCGTTTTTGGAGGCGCAATACGGTCTCAAGGGTATGCAGGTGTCGTTGCCGCTGATCGTCGTTTATGCACTGTCGAGCATCGGCAGCATCGGCGGCGGTTGGCTTCCCAAGCTGTTTATCGACCGGGGAATGGGGGCTGGGCGCGCCCGCAAGCGTTCCATGTTGCTTTACGCCCTGTTGCCACTGCTGGTTCTTTTCGCACAGGCGGCCGGCGATGTGAATATGTGGTATGCGATTCTGATTATCAGCATTGCCTGCGCGGCACACTGTGCATTTGCCGCGAACCTGTTTGCGACCGTATCCGACATGTTTCCCAAGCGCGCTGTGGCTACCGTAACCGGTATCGGCGGCATGGGCGGGGCCGTGGGCGGCATCCTGATCGCGAAGCTGGCAGGCGGGTTGTTCGACCATTACAAAGCGCTCGGCGATATCACCGTGGGTTACGGAATCATGTTCATCATTTGCGCCACGGCTTATATCATCAGTTGGGGTGTTATGCAATGGCTTGCACCCAATTTCCGCCGGGTGGAGAAGCTATAGGTTGTCCGGATGGATAAATAAAAAGAAGGGCGCAGAAAAGTCTGCGCCCTTCTTTGGCTATACTGACTGCGCCTACCGGCTTTGATAATATTTATTGTTCCGGTACATTGAATACGCTTCTTGCGGGACATGAATCGCATCCTCCATTACCTCCGCCTCCGGGAGGATTAGTGCCGCCACCGCTGTCGCCGCCACCGGAGCCGGATGAACCTGTATTTATGCCAGTGACGGTCCAGGCAAAGGAATAGTTTCCATTACTCCGAATGTTGACACTGTTTGCATCCATATAACTCTCGGGAGTCAAATGGATTAAAGCGTTTTCGGATAACGAAGCTTCAGCTATGATAACTTGAGATGTGACATATTGCCATGTGGACGTGTTAAAAATGGGCGGAGATTCTGCTCCCGGCCAGATATAGACATTGTAAAGAGTGATGGCCACCCGGGTCAGTTCGTATCGGTCCCATTCCGGGATGTAAAAATTCAGCGTGTTTCCAAAACTCATAAATTGGATATTCAGATGTGCCTGTGTAGCCTTCGTGGCCAGATTCGCCTTTTGTCGGACTACGTTGTCTTCTTTCGTGCAACCCGCCAGAAAAGCCAGGCAGGCAGCGATGAGCAATAGTCTTTTCATGGATTCGAGTGTTTTGAGGATAATGATTGGTGATTACAATATAATATACAATTCTGTATTGCAAAACACTTTGAGACAAGATGATGCAAATAAATATTTTTAAAATTTCGATCCGATGAATGTGCTCTACGCGAAAAAAATACGGGCATTCCAGAAGGAATGCCCGTCGTAACTGGCTTTTTGTTAGGTGTCGGGCTATTGAATATTTTAAAAAAGCCGGATACACCGTTTTTTATCCGCGGCTCTCCATGCTGTTGATGTCGGGATTGACGGTCACCACGTCCTGTTCGAGCTGGGTTTGGGTGACTTCGTGGCTTTTGTGGATTTTCTCCTTGCCGAGGTCGTTCAGCGTGAGTTGCGTCTTGACTTTCGGATGGCAGGGGCCGGCGATGGATTTTCCTGCGGCGGGAGTGTTAGCATGTTCATTTCGTTTCATGGCATGTCGTATTTAGGAATGTTTTAATTTATACTACGGCAAGATTCATACCATGGAGAGAAAGACTTGCATACTCGTCGGACTTTATCGGATGTCGGTAGGTTATAGCGTGCCCTGTTTGAGTCGTTCGACGAAGTCGTCGATGCGGTGCAGTTCTTGCGGGATATCGATGCTCTGTGGGCAGTGCGGCGTGCATTGGCCGCAGCCGATGCAATGGCTGGCCTGCCGCAGGCGCGGCGCACTGCGGTCGTAACCGATCAGGAATGCCCGGCGCGCCTTGCGGTAATTTCCATCCTGCCGGCTGTGGGGAATGTTCCCCTCGTTGATGCAGCGGTTGTAGTGCAGCAGGATGGCCGGGATGTCTATTCCGTAAGGACACGGCATGCAGTATTGGCAGTCGTTGCACGGAATGGTGGGATATTCGAGCATCATCCGGGCGGTCTCCTCGAGCAGTGCGAACTCCTCTTCGGAGCATGGTTCCAGCGGGGAGTAGGTGCGGATGTTGTCCTGCAGGTGTTCCATATAGGTCATGCCGCTCAGGGCGGTCAGCACGCCGGGAAACGAGCCCGCGAAACGGAAAGCCCACGACGCGACGCTTTGGTCCGGGCGGCGTGTTTTGAGTCGGCTTACCAGATGGTCGTTCAGTCGTGTCAGGCGTCCCCCCAGCAGCGGTTCCATGATGACCACCGGAATATTCCGTTTCTCCAGTTCGCCGTACAGGTATTCGGCGTTGACGTTGCGTCCTTGCGCATGCCGCCAGTCGGCGTAGTTCATCTGGATCTGCACGAAATCCCACGGAATGTCGAGCGAGAGCATGTAGTCGAACACCCGGACATCGCCGTGGAACGACCAGCCCAGGTTACGTACGCGCCCCGCTTCGCGTTCGCGGAGCAGGAAATCCATCATGCCGTTGTCGAAATAACGGGCCCGCACCAGCGGAATCCCCGTGCCGCCGCCGACCGAGTGGAGCAGGTAGTAGTCGAAATAGTCCGTTTGCAACTCTTCGAGCGAACGGCGGTACATGGCCAGCGAATTTTCACGCGTGTAATTCGAAAAATTCGAGAGCTTCGTCGCCAGGAAATATTTGTCGCGGGGATGACGGCTCAGTGCAATGCCGGTCGACCGTTCCGAAAGTCCCTGCACATAGACCGGCGATGTGTCGAAATAGTTTACGCCGTGTCCGATGGCATAATCGACCAGCTCGTTCACCGTTTCCTGGTCCACTTCGTCGCCTTTGCCGTCGCTGCGCGGCCGGGTCGGCCAGCGCATGCAGCCGTAGCCCAGCAGCGATACCCGGTCGCCGGTGTGCGGATTGGTCCGGTAGGTCATCTTGTCTGTGGGAACTTCTCCGGGGGCTGCTGCGGTACCTTCGCGGTGTTTCGGTCCGCATCCGGCCAACGCAGCGACCGTACCGGCGATTGCGGAGGCCCCCGCCAGGCGGGCGGACCCGTCTCCCAACGCTTTGAGGAATGCCCTGCGATTCATGCGTTTGCTGTCTTTCGTCTCCATCGTTCGTTCGCTTAGATAATTCTGTGCCGGCGGTGCCCTTCGACATAGATCGCGCTGAAAGGCCGTGCCGGGCATAGGTTTTCACAGGCTCCGCAGCCGATACACTTTTCTTCGTTGACGGCCGGGATTTTCGGCGAATCGGACATCTCCGGATCGGAAGGCACCATCAGGATCGCTCCCGTCGGACAGTGGCGTGCGCAATTGCCGCAGTCCACCCCGTCGCGCAGCGGCACGCAGTTCTCCCTGATCCAGACTGCATGCCCGATCTGAATGGCGGATTTGTCGGCCGGGGTGATTTCATGGATTGCTCCGGCGGGACATACTTCCGCGCATTTGGTGCATTCGGGGCGGCAATATCCGCGTTCGTAGGACATTTCGGGCTGCATCAGGGTCGCCAGCGCCGATGAAGGGCGCAGGACCCCGTTCGGGCAGACCGCCACGCAGAGCTGGCAACCCGTACAATGCCGCGCCATGTGCCACAGGCCTCGGGCCCCGGCGGGAACGAGCGGTGTGGCGCGGTTCGGAATTTTTTTCTCCTCGATAGCAGCCAGACCGCCGTCGACCTTCATCTCCTGCGCCCGTACGAACGATCCTGCGGTCAGCATCGCCGTCAGTGACAGAAAATTGCGCCGGGAAATGCCGGGAGCCGAAGTTTCGTTTGAAGATAACCCTTCCCGCACTTGGGCATCTTGGCTAGCCGGTCGGGATTGGGTTTGCACGGTTGCATCCCTTGTTCTTCCGGTTTCCGGTGGTATCGGGGAGGATGTTGTATCCGTTTCCGCTTGGATCTGTTTTTTTGCTGGTTGTTGTGGCGGCTCGACAGGGTGGGCGCGGAACGGCGCGTTGCCGGTGCGCAATCGGTAATGGATGGCCTGTTGGCGGCATTTCCCGATGCAATCCATGCAGGCAACACAACGGCTCAGGTCGATGCGGTGCGCTTTCGGGTCGATACACGACGCTTTGCAGTTGCGTGCGCACAGGCCGCAGCCGTTGCATTTGCAGGTGTCGATGACCGGAGCCAGCAGTGAAAAACGCGAGAAGAGTCCCAATACCGTCCCCACCGGGCAAATCGTGTTGCAGTAGGTACGACCGTTACGCCATGCCACTACTGCTAAAATAATGAATGTCCCGGCCGCTACGGCCAGCGTGGCGATTCCCTTCATCCATACGTCGGCCCTGTAAAACGCATAGCTGCCGGCCCGTTCGGCCAGGTAGGCGAGCAGGTTGTTGCCCCAGAGGTACAGCGGTGCGATGAGATTCGAGACAATGCGCCCGTAAGCGCTGTAGGGTGCCAGCAGTGCGACGAAAGAGCCGATTCCGGCCACGGCGGCTGCGATGAAAAGCGCGAGCACACCGTACCGCAACCACGAGAGGGCCGGTGAGTAGCGGAACCGGTTTTTCGTTCGTTTTCCCGCGATCCACGAAACCGCATCCTGCATCACGCCCAGCGGGCAGATCACCGAACAGTAGACGCGTCCGAACAGCAACGTGAGTACGATCAGTGCTGCAACCACGCCGAAGTTCAGGGCAAGCAGTGCGGGCAGGAACTGTATTTTTGCCAGGAATCCGAACCATGCGTGGAGCGTTCCCGTGAAGTCGAGGAACAGCAGCGTGATCAACATACAACAGACGGCAGCAGCCGTGATTCTTATTTTTCGCAGCATAGGTTTATCCGGTTGCAGGAGTCAAAAAAGTAAACGTAGCGTTCATAACAACGAATGTATATATTGTTTGTCTGAAACCGGGCACAATCATCCGTGCAAGACCTTGGTGCTTCCGGCTGTGAATGTCCGTGCTGTTTGGCCCGTAAATGCGGGAATGTCCCGTGTACCCCGCTTGTTATAGTACTCTTGTTATCGTGTCGGTGTCCTCTTGGCAATATAATAAAATTTATTCGATCACTCCGATTCTTCGCAACCATTTGGCCACTTCCGGAGCGGCCTCTTGCACGCTGCCGCCCCGGACAGGCAATCCCGGAAGCAAAGTCGCGCCTGCACACAGTTTTTTGATATCGGCTTCGCTGTGCCCCATGCGGCTGCCTTCGTGCGTCATGAACGGGGCGATGGTCTTACCCGAGAGGTCGTACGAAGAGAGGAAAGTCGCGACCGGCGGCGCGATCGTGTACCACCAACAGGGTGATCCGACGAAAATGATGTCGTATTTTCCGAGGTTTTCGGGTTTTGATTTCAGGGCCGGTTTGAAGCCGGAGTTCACCTCTTTCTTCGCCTGGTCGACTACCGCCTGGTAGTTAGTGGGGTAGGCCGCGGCAGGTTCTATCTCGAAAATATCCGCTCCCGTCGCTTCCCGGATCTGTTCGGCTACGGTACGGGTGTTGCCGCTGTGTGAAAAGTAGGCAACCAACATTTTTTTAGGGGCCTTCGCCGTCTGGGCATTCAGGCCGTCGTGTGTAATCATCATTGCGGTAAGTGCGGTTAAAATGATTTTTGTTTTCATGATTGCGTTTTAGTTTCGTGTATTTGTCCGCTGTTGCATCGGGGCGGTCTCCGGGCGTCATTGCGGAAGGCTGTACTCTCCCCGGGGCGATGATGGATTACATCCGGGGCGGCAGGCTCCCTGTTTTCGTACTTCATTTTCCGGTTGTAGTGCTCCTGGTTCTGTTGATGCAGCAAAATTACGGTATGCTTACAGCCGGTTTTGTAGACGGATTACAGGGTTTTTTACCATGATTACCGATTTCGCATCCGCAACGATGCAGGCGCGGTGAAAAACATTAAATTTGTACGAAACCAAATCCGAAAGCTATGGATAAGATCATACACATCGAAAATATTTTTCAGTATAACGAACGCGTGGGCGTCGAAACCCTGCATCCGCTGGTCAGCGTGATCGACATGTCGCAGGCCCGTCGGTTGTCGCACCAGCGCCAGACCTACGGATTTTATACCGTATTCCTGAAAGAGGTCAAGTGCGGCGATATGATCTACGGGCGCGAGTATTACGACTATCAGGAAGGTACGATCGTTTGCCTCGCTCCGGGTCAGGTCATCGGTTTCGAGGATAACGGAGAGGTGTTCCAGCCCAAAGGATGGGCCCTGCTGTTCCATCCCGACCTGATCCGCGGGACTTCGCTGGGACGCAATATGAAAAATTACACCTTTTTCTCGTATGAGGTGAATGAGGCGCTGCACCTTTCGGAGCAGGAGCGGCAGGTCGTCGTGGATTGCCTGCGGCGGATCCGGCACGAGTTACAACATGGGGTCGACCATCACAGCAAGACGATTATCGCGATGAATATCGAGTTGCTGCTCGATTACTGCGTGCGTTTCTACGAACGGCAGTTCATTACGCGCAACGAAGTGAACCGCGATATTCTGGTGCGTTTCGAAAACGTGCTCGACGAATACTTCGTTTCGGACCGGCCCCAGCAGATCGGATTGCCGTCGGTGGGATACTGTGCCGGGAAATTGCATCTTTCGCCCAACTATTTCGGTGACCTGATTAAAAAAGAGACGGGCCGGACGGCACAGGAACATATCCAGATGAAGCTGATCGACCTGGCCAAGGAACGGGTGTTCGACACGGGCAAGTCGATCAGCGAGATTGCCTACGAACTCGGATTCAAATATCCGCAGCATTTCACGCGGCTGTTTAAAAGGATTGTCGGCCAGACCCCGAATCAGTACAGGATGATGAACTGACCGGAATAATGCCATAAATCGGTGCGGTTTTTCGGAGGATTCAGGCCATAATCCGGATTTGCGACTACTTGACTACGCTATTGGCTGCGGGATACCCGGTAACATGAATAAAGCCATGCAGATCCAACAGACCGGCATGGCTTTGTCGTTGTCTATCCGTAACTACTGGATTGGTGTGTTTTGCTGTTGCTGTCGTCGGTCGCGGCGTCCCATTACCACGCTGATGATGATCGGGATGGCCAGGAATATGACCGTCCCGGTGGCGACCAGTGCCGTATAGAGCGTCGGACTGCCTACAGGTAACTGTGACGGCGGGAAAAATGTCACGGTGAAAGCGAACAGCACGGCCAGGAAGCCGCCCCCGCCGATGATCCACATCCCGGCGTTGCCACCCGGTACACGGTAGCTGCGGGGCAGTTGGGGTTGCGTATAGCGTAGGCGGATGCCGGCAGCATACATCAGCATATACATAATCAGGTAGAGGCCGATGGTCAGAGCGCTCAGCAGGAAGAAAGCCACGCTCACGTCTTTCATCACGATGTAGAGCGACGAGAGTACGGTAACGATACAACCCTGGATGAGCAGGATGTTGATCTGACTGCCGTTTTTATTGGTCTTTTTCATAAAATCGGGCAGTTGACCCTCTTTAGCCGTCCAGAGCAGGCCGCGGCTGGGACCCGAGATCCATGACATTACGCTTGCCAGCGCGCCGAATGCGATCAGCAGGCTCAGGACATTGGTCAGCCAACCGACATGGTAATGCTTGAATGCGATGTCGAACGTGGTGAACAACCCCGACTGGAGATTGATCTGATCGTAAGGCGTGATAATGGCTACGGCCAGCGAACCCAGCGTGAACAGCCCGAACGAGATGAAAGCGGCTATGAACATGGCGCGCGGGAACTGTTTTTGCGGTTGTTTCAGTTCGGGGGCATGGACCGCATGAACTTCGACGCCGGCGAAAAGCAGCAGGATTCCCGCCAGGAAAGCGATGTCGTTCATGCCCGTGATGTGCGGGAAAAGGCGGGGATGGGCGTGTCCTGCGCTGGTGTTAACGACCTGCGAAACCTTTTCCGGAATGTGCTGGAAGGCGATTTCGTTACCGCCCAATACCCAGATCAAGGCCAGCGCGATGATGACCACGCCGGGCAGTACGGTTCCGATGATAAAGCCCTTGCTCGTGATTCCGGAGACGGTCGATGTGCCCTTGAGCGTCACCCATGTGGCGAACCAGTACATAATGATCGAGAAGAGTCCGACGAAAACGCCGTTTTGCGCAAGGTCGGGTACCCCGATCATGTACGCGATGGATGCGGCGGCAAATCCCAGTACGGTGGGGTACCACACCACGTTCTGAATCCACTGGAGGAAGATGGCCGTAAAGCCCAGATGCGGGTTGAAAGCCTCTTTCACCCAGGAGTAGACGCCTCCGCCTCGGGAGGCGAATGCGCTGCCCAGTTCGGCTCCGACCAGTGCGGCGGGAATGAGGAACAGAAAGGTCGCGAAGAAAATGTAGAAGAACATCGTAAGCTCTTCCTGGGCCATCATCGGCAGCCCGCGCAGGCTGATCACGGCCGCTGCCGTCATCAGCGCGAGCTGCATGGTCGTAATGTTTTTACTTTTAGCCATTGTCGCGGGGTTTTGGGAAATTTACTTCTGATCTCTAACAGTTTTCGTGCCGTAAAACCAAGTGCAGGTTACCGATCCGTCGTATCTTGAAAATTCAACAAGTTGTTATATTCAGAATATTGAGTAACTTTATTGACTCAAAATCGTGTTAATAACCCGTATGAAGATATCTTTGCTCCAAACCGATATCCGCTGGAAAGACCCTCGGGCCAACCGCCGCCGGGCCGAAGAGTTGATTTCGGATCTTCCGGCGGCCGACCTGATCGTGCTTCCCGAGATGTTCACGACCGGTTTTTGTACCGATCCAACCGAAACGGCCGAACCTGCCGACAGCGAGACTCTTGCCTGGATGCGCTCCGTGGCGGCCGCGAGGAACGCGGCCGTGGGCGGTAGTGTCGCTACCGAGGCCGACGGCCGCTACTACAACCGGTTTTATTTTGTCAAGCCCGACGGCAGTTACGCCACTTACGACAAACGGCATCTGTTCTCCTTCGCCGGGGAAGACAAGCGCTATACCGCCGGTACGGAACGTGTCGTTGTGGAGCATTGCGGGTTCCGCATCCTGTTGCAGGTGTGTTATGACCTGCGTTTTCCGGTTTTCGCCCGCAACCGGGGCGATTACGACATGATTCTTTATGTCGCCAACTGGCCGACGGTGCGTATTTCGGCGTGGAATGCACTGTTGAGGGCCCGTGCCGTCGAGAACCAATGCTATGTCGCGGGAGTCAACCGCACGGGTGACGATCCGGCCTTGGCCTATGACGGTTCGAGTGCGCTGATCGGTTTTCTGGGCGAAACCGTCGCGGCCGCGACTCCCGGTCGTGAAGAGGCCGTTCAGGGTGAAGCCGACCTGAAGGCCTTGGAAACGTTCCGGGCTAAATTTCCGGCCCTTCGGGATGCCGATGCTTTTACTTTAATCGAATCATGAAAGATAAACTGTTGATATTGGGCGATCAGGCCGTGGCGCTGGGCGCCCTGCATGCAGGGATTTCGGGCGTGTACGCCTATCCCGGCACACCTTCCACCGAAATCACCGAATACATCCAAAGTTCTCCCCTGGGCCGGGGCCGGGGAGTATATTGCGATTGGTGCACGAACGAAAAGACGGCTATGGAAGCCGCTTTGGGGGTCTCCTTCATCGGTAAGCGCGCCTTGGTCTGCATGAAGCATGTGGGTCTGAACGTGGCGGCAGACGCCTTCGTCAACTCGGCCATGACCGGAACCCATGGCGGGTTGGTCGTGCTGGTGGCCGACGACCCGTCGATGCACTCCTCGCAGAACGAACAGGACTCCCGTTTCTACGGCAAATTCGCCATGGTCCCCATTTTCGAACCTTCGTCCCAGCAGGAGGCTTACGATATGGTACGCGATGCTTTCGATCTGTCGGAACGCGTGAAGCTTCCGGTTTTGATGCGGCTGACTACCCGTATGGCCCATTCCCGCGCCGTAGTGGTTCCTGCCGTTCCCCGGGATGAAAATCCGCTCTCTTTCCCCGAAGACCGTGCCCGTTGGGTGCTGTTGCCGGTCAATGCCCGCCGCCGTTATAACGAATTGCTGGCTGTTCAGGCCGATTTGCAGCGGCTTTCAGGCGCATCGCCTTACAACAGCTACCGGCCGGGCGACCGCCGGGGAGTGGTCGCCTGCGGTATTGCTTTTAACTACCTGATGGAAAATTATTCGGAAGGTTGCGGACGGACGGTGTTGAAAATTTCGCAATATCCACTGCCGGTGGAGACGCTTCGCCGCATGGTGGCCGAATGCGATGAAATTTTGGTGCTCGAGGACGGCCAGCCGTTCGTCGAAGAGCAACTGCGCGGGTTGCTGGACGAGAGCGGCAAGATCAAAGGCCGCATGAGCGGCGAGTTGCCCCGTGCGGGCGAGTTGACCCCGGACAATGTACGTGCGGCTTTGGGGTTGCCGGCCGCTCCTGTGGCCGATGCCTGTGCGCGTGTGGTTCCCCGGCCGCCCGCGTTGTGTGCCGGTTGCGGCCACCGCGACGTGTACGAGATGCTTAACGAAGTGGCTAAGGAGTATGAAAATAGCAAGATATTCAGTGATATCGGTTGCTATACCCTCGGAGCCCTGCCGCCTTTCCGAGCGATTGACTCTTGTGTGGACATGGGGGCTTCGATCACGATGGCCAAAGGGGCTGCCGACGGCGGACTGTTTCCCTCCATTGCCGTGATCGGGGATTCGACTTTCACGCATTCGGGCATTACGGGCCTGCTGGATGCCGTGAATTCACGGGCTAACATTACCGTGGTGATTTCGGACAACCTGACTACGGCCATGACCGGCGGTCAGGACTCGGCCGGCACCGGGAAGCTGGAAGCCATTTGCCTGGGCGTGGGCGTCGAGAAGGAGCATGTGCGCGTGGTGGTACCCATGGCCAAAAACTACGACGAAATCCGCAACGTGTTGCGCGAGGAGATCGAATACCCGGGCGTATCGGTCATCATACCTCGGCGCGAATGCATCCAGACCCTGAAAAGAAATCTTAAGAAATCGAAAGCATAACATGAAACTGGATATTATCCTTTCCGGCGTCGGGGGACAGGGCATCCTCTCCATCGCCGCCATCATCGGGGAAGCCGCCCTGCGTAAGGGACTGCATGTCAAGCAGGCCGAAGTGCACGGCATGAGCCAGCGCGGGGGCGACGTGCAGTCGAACTTGCGGCTGAGTTCCTCGCCGATCCATTCCGACCTGATTCCCAAGGGTAAAGCCGGCGCCATTCTCGCGTTGGAGCCGATGGAAGCGCTCCGCTACCTGCCTTATCTTTCGGACGGGGGGTGGATCGTGACCAATGCCGCCCCGTTCGTCAATATTCCCAATTACCCCGACCATACGGCTCTGCTCGATGCGTTGCGCACGCAGCCCCGGGTGATCCTGATCGACGCCGATGCGTTGGCAAAAGAGAATTCGGTTCCCCGGGCCGTGAATATGGTGTTGCTCGGGGCTGCTTCGGTCGTGCTGGGGTTCGATGCGGAGCTGTTGGAAGCTGTTGTGGCGGATTTTTTCGCTTCAAAAGGAGATCGGATCGTAGAGATGAACCGGTTGGCTTTCCGGGTGGGACGGGAAGCTGGCGGGCACCAGGTAAATTCGGCGGCTCATGCAAAATAGGGTATACAGCCAAGAGCTCGTCGACCGGGTGGTCGACGAGTTGAAAATCACCGATCTGGAGCAAGCGACGATCGGGCAGGTCGTGTTGTTGGCTTCTCGCCTGGAGGAGCTGACGGGCATCCCGTTTATCCGGATGGACCAGGGCGTGCCGGGTTTGGAACCGTGCAGGATCGGTACCGAAGCCGAGAAACAGGCGCTCGATACTTGGATTCCGGCCATTTATCCGGCGGCCGAAGGCATTCCGGAGCTTAAAACGGAGGCGTCCCGTTTTGTGAAAGCTTTTCTGGATGTCGATATTTCGGCGGCGGCCTGTGTCCCGGTAACCGGGTCGGTGGCCGGGTCGTTCGGATCGTTCATCGCCTGTACCCAGTGTGATCCGGGGAAGAATACCGTTCTTTTCATCGATCCCGGCTTTCCTATTCAAAAGTCGCAGCTCAAAGTACTCGGTATTCCGCATGTGCAGTTCGACGTACACGATTTCCGGGGCGAGAAACTGCGGGCGAAGTTGGAAAGTTATCTCGAAAAGGGGAATATCGCCGGGATTATCTATTCGAATCCCAATAACCCGGCTTGGATTTCGCTGACGGAAAGTGAACTGCAGGTGTTGGGCGAACTGGCTACCCGGTATGGTGCCGTCGTGTTGGAAGACCTCGCTTATTTCGGCATGGACTTCCGCAGCGACTTCGGCCGTCCGTTTGAACCGCCTTATATTCCTACGGCCGCACGCTATACCGACAATTACATCCTGATGCTTTCCTCTTCGAAGATATTCAGCTATGCCGGCCAGCGCGCGGCTATGCTCTGTATCTCCGACAGCCTGTTCGGGCGCCGTTTCCCGGCTTTGGCCGAAAGGTATGCCGGGGCGGGAATTTTCGGCCCGACGCTCATCGGGTCGATCCTTTATATGATTACCTCGGGCATCACGCACTCGACCCAATTCGGCTACGCTGCCATGTTGCGGGCCGCAACCGAGGGCCGGTTCGACTTCGTGAAGGAGACTTCGGAGTACGCCCGCCGTTCCCGCAGGATGAAAGACCTTTTCGAGCAACACGGCTTTCATGTCGTTTATGACAAGGATATCGACCGGGCGATCTCGGACGGGTTCTTCTTTACGATCGGATACGGCGGGATGCCTTGCGGCGAGCTGATGCGCGAACTGCTTTATTACGGGATCAGTTCGATTTCGCTCTCCACCACCGGCAGCGAGCAACAGGGTATCCGGGCCTGTTGTTCGCGCATGAGTGAAGATTTGTACGGAGTGCTGGACGACCGCCTGCGGGCATTCCGCCTGGATCATTAACCGTTGCGAATGGTTGTTGTAAGGGGTCTTTGAAAAAACTGAAGGCCCGCCGGAATAATGCGGAGCGCAGGCAAACTGCACCGTAAACATCCGGAATAGATTGAAATAAGTTGGAAATAACCTGAAACCATGATCTGGAACCAACCCAAAGAGTGTATGGGACGCGAGCAGATGCGCGCCCTCCAGGGAGAACGCCTGCATAAGCTCGTCGAGAGAGTCTATCACAATACGCCGTTTTACCGCCGCAAAATGCAGGAGATGGACGTGACGCCGGACGATATCCGGACGGTGGACGATGTCGTCAAGCTGCCGTTTACCACCAAGCAGGACCTTCGGGATAACTATCCGTACGGGCTTTTCGCCGTTCCGATGTCGCAGATCGTGCGCCTGCACGCCTCTTCGGGTACGACGGGCTCTCCCACCGTGGTAGGCTATACCCGCCGCGATTTGGCCATCTGGTCGGAGATGATCGCCCGCTGCCTGAGCGCTTTCGGGACCGACTGCAACGACATCTTTTCGGTGGCGTACGGTTACGGTCTGTTTACCGGCGGATTGGGGTTGCACTATGGGGTGGAGCACCTGGGGGCGACCGTCATTCCGATGTCGAGCGGCAATACGGCGAAGCACATCAAGCTGATACACGATTTCGGAGCGACCGCTATCACCTGCACTCCCTCATACGCCCTTTACCTGGCCGAAGCGATGGCCCAGGCCGGGATTCCCCGGGAGGAGTTCCGCCTGAAAACCGGTATCTTCGGGGCCGAACCGTGGACCGAGAACATGCGCCGCGAGATCGAAACCAAAATGGGAGTAAATGCGTACAATATTTACGGACTAAGCGAAGTCATGGGGCCGGGGGTGTCGCACGAATGCGCCTGCAAGAACGGGTCGCACATTATAGAAGATCATTTTTTGCCCGAGATCATCTCGCCCGATACGCTGGAACCGCTGCCGTACGGCGAGCAGGGGGAGCTGGTTTTCACGACGCTGACCAAAGAGGGGATGCCGTTGCTGCGCTACCGGACCAAAGACCTCTGTTCGCTGACCGACGAACCGTGCTCGTGCGGACGTACCAACGTGCGTATGAGCCGCATCGTAGGCCGCAGCGACGATATGCTCATAATACGGGGTGTCAACATCTTCCCGTCCCAGGTCGAGAGTGTCATCCTCGAAATGGAAGAGTTCGAGCCGCATTACCTGCTGGTGGTTGACCGCGTACAGAATCTCGACAGCCTCGAAGTACAGGTCGAGGTTCGCGACGGCTTTTATTCGGACGAGGTCAGCAAGATGATCGGGCTCAGGCAGCGGCTCGCTGCCCGGTTGCACAGCGTATTGGGCTTGAAAGCCGATATCAAGCTGGTAGAGCCTTCGAGCATCGAACGCAGCGAAGGGAAAGCGCGCCGGGTGATCGACAAACGGATCCTGCACTGATGCCCGGTCTGAACCATTACAGTCAATCGCAAATACCGCAGAACTATGAAAATCAAACAGCTTTCCGTATTCGTCGAAAACAAAACCGGACGGATCAACGAAGTGACCCAAATACTGGGAAGCAACGGTGTAAATATGACGGCATTCAGTCTGGCCGACAGCGGTGAATTCGGCATCCTGCGTATGATCGTATCGGATGTGGGACGGGCCGTCAGTGCGCTCAAGGAAGCGCGTTTCGGGATCAGTGTGACCGAAGTTGTCTGTTTTTGCTGTCCCAATGAACCGGGAGCGCTTTCAATCGTACTCGACTGCCTGGCCCGAGAGAATGTGTTTATCGAGTACATGTACGCTTTTTCCGACGGGGATACGGCCCGGGTGGTCATCCGGCCGACCGACCTCGACCGCTGTATCGAGATCCTGACCCGTTGTAAATGTAATTTGTTGAACCGGGATAATCTGTCCCAGAAATAGGGATAGCAGGCTTCTTGCCGGCTGAAATTTGCGGGCCGAAGTTAATCCTGTTCGAAAGTTGGGTTTATCGGACTTGGGTGTTCAGATGTCCGACTCAAGGCTGAAACGGGACAGCAATAAAAACGGAAGGAGGTTACGATATTCCTCGTAACCTCCTTCCGTTTTTATTGTTCAGCGTTCCCTCTTATTATTTATTGCAGGGAGTGGATACGGGGTAACGGAAAAACATCTGGAGATCGGGGAGAATTAAAGCGCGACATGAATGTGGTGTGGGATGAGTACCATGAAGTTGTGGGAAAGTAAATCAAACCATGTACTATAGGGAAATAATTTTCGTATAAGATTGCGTATAGGATTCAAGTATGGCGAGTATAAAATTGTTATTGAATAAGGACCAGATTCACAAAGACGGAACTTTCCCGCTGGTGTTCCAGATCATCCATCGGCGCAAAAAAAAACTTATATATACACCTTATAGAATATTTGCGGATGAGTTCGACACGGTGAATCATAAGGTTTGTTATGTGTCCGATACCCGGCGTTCACTCCGGGAGATCAGGAGCATTAACCGCAACCTCGGGAAACAGTATCGTAATATTCAGTCGCACATCGATGCGCTCGAAAGGCGGCAAACCGATTATACGGTAGGGGATATTCTTTCTCATTACAAAATCGAGCATAATCCGCTCAGCCTGCTCCATTATATGGATACCCAGATCCGGCTGAAACAGAATATGGGCAAAGACGGTACGGCGGCTGCATACCGGAGCACCCGTTCATCGGTTGCGACGTTCATCGGCCAGCGGCAGGTTACCCTCAATCAGCTCGACACAACATTTCTGCGGGGGTACGAACAGTTTCTCCACCGCCGGGGCGTGACCGATAATACGGTCTGTTTCTATATGCGCAACCTTAAATCGATGTTTCATCAGGCGGTGCTTGACGGTTTGCGTCCTACGGAAGAGAACCCGTTCAAGCTCCTGCGGGTGAAACCGCGTGAGACGGTTAAACGTGCCATAGACCGGAATACGATACGGCGAATGGCTGAATTGGAACTTTCGCACAAACCCCATTTGGAGCTTGCACGGGATTTGTATTTATTTAGTTTCTTTTCCCGGGGCATGTCTTTCGTGGACATTGTTTTCCTGAAAAGGAGCCGCCAGGAGATCGATTACTACCGTAAAAAAACCAAACAGCGGTTACGCATCGGTCTTACTCCCCAATTGTCTGCGCTGATTAACAAATACGATAACAATACGGAATACGTTTTTCCGATCCTGAATCCCAACAGCCCCAAGCCACTTTATAAACAGTATCGTTTGGCACTGGAACGGGTCAACCGCAACCTGAAGCAGGTTGGGCGCATGCTTGGAATTGAGACCAAGCTGACGACCTATGTGGCGCGGCATAGCTGGGCTACCCAAGCCCGTCGGAGCGGTGCCCCGATGGCTGTGATCAGTGAGGGGCTCGGACATACCTCGGAGGAAACAACACGGATTTATCTGCAGAAATTTGATCAAAGTATCCTCGATAAGGTCAATGAACAGCTATCCGAGTTGTAATAATCGTGTTTTTTTGAATTTTCCGCACGAAAAAAACACGGTTAACGGAACAAAAAATAAAATTTATTCTTATATTTGTCTGAATGCGACTCTATTCTAAATAGAGCCGCATTTTTTTTGAAAGCTCCGAACCTGTCATCCTGTTCAATTTCTGTAGTACAAAGGTAGCTCGTTTTCATTTTACGATATACCATCAAAAGTATCTTTTCAATCACCTTTTGTGTCAGATTCGGTTGTTGACAGCCAATCCTTCATAAAAGAACAGAATTGAGGATCAGTGATATTCAGCGCAGCTCCGAATGATAAAATCAGTGCCGGTATGAGGAGGTACCCGGGTCTGCATGCTGACTGGCGAGACTTCTGTACCGGTTCATCAGCTGTTTTGGTGTACAACCGAATTCCTTCCTGCAAAAATTGTGGAAACTCTCTTTGGAGGCATAACCGAATTTCTCGTACAGGTCATCGATACATATCTGCGGATTGACAACCATCCGAATAATCTCTTCCCGGCGGTGTTTCAGTATCCATTGATAAGCGGAGGCCCCAAACTCTTTTTTGAAGCGCCGATAAAAGACGGGCTTACTGACATTGGATAACTCGATGAGCTCTGCGATGGAACTTACTTTTTTGTAATTGTCATATATGAACTGCCTGAAATCCATTGATTTGCCGATGAGTTCATAAAACAGGTAAGTGATTTCTTCCTTGGTGTAAAACCATCTCAGGCAGAGAAAAAGCTCCTTGTGCTTGATTTCGTGCAGGTGTGCACAGTTGATCCCGTTTTGCAAGTAATAGATCAGCAGGTGAAAAAAATCAGTCAGCGGGTAACGGATCGGGGTAGCACGGAAATCGTATTTGATACTGGAACGGTAATTCGCATATGACTCAAACACCAGTTTGTCACATTCCCCGATCAGGCAGTCGAACGACATGACCACGATTTTCATGTCTTCTGTTACTTGCCCTACATAACTGGAACGCCGATGGATAAGTACCATTTCTCCCGCCGAAAATTTTTTCCCGAGAAAGCATCCGTAATCGATCGTACAGCTCCCCTCGAGGAAAACCAGCAATTGGTGGGATAGCCCTTGCTCAAGGCCGAACATGTTTCCCTTTTTTAATTTTTTAAAGACAAATCCGGTTCTGATGTCGGCCAGGTAGCGGTTGCAGGTAAGGTGTTCTTTAAGATAAAGCAGATCATGTAGTTTTGGTTCCGTATTGCTGTGCATGGTTTATTTATTTGGGGGCCTTTACGCGAGTCGTCCGGTCGGATCTGTTTCAGTAATGTTTCAGGAAATGCGTCAGTTAATTCATTATTAACCAATGGTTAAGTGTAATTTTATAAATATTATCATATACATGTCTTTTAACTGAAACATATATCTGGATAATGTGTGCATATATTGTTGTATGTCAGCGTTATATATATTGTATTTATGTATGCGGCTCTATTTAGAATAGAGCCGTATTTTTTAAATAAGTATACGAACGGCATTGTAAGGCTGGAATCGGCAGACAAATTACAGAACGAACGATGGGTATGGCAGAAAAAATTTTACCGGATTATCGTAGACGGGATAACACTCCGTCTCTTTCCTGCATGTTTTTTATTCTGTTGCGGAACGGCCTTTCCATGTCGCCTTGTTATTCGGGATCGTCCCCTTCGGGGAGTGGCCGGGTACAACAAATGGCATTCAACAACAAAAGAACGGTATTAATCTTATTATAAGAATGTTAAACTAAACGACAAGTCTCATGAGAAGAAAATTTGCATTTGGATGGATCGCGATGAGCGTCCTGGCCCTGGCCTCCTGTTCGAAGACCGACCCGGGCAAAACTCCGGGAGTCCCCGACGGAACCCCGACAACGGCACGCATCACCCTGTCGCAGACAGGACTGCAGAGTAAAGCGAATGATCCCAACGGTACTGCCGAAGAGGGGAAAGTTTCCAATGCTACGCTTTACGTATTCGCCAACAAAACGCTGGCTTCGGTCGTAACGTTCGATGCGAACACCGAAACCAAAACGTTCGCGACCACGACCGGTCCCAAACAGCTCTTCGCCTGCGTGAACATGAACGCCAAACTGGCGGGCCTGAATATCGCGCCGGGTATGGAGTTGTCCGTGTTCAAGAAAAAGATTCAGAAGGTAGAGTCCCTTCAGGAGTTCAAGGATAACGTGACGAAGGCCAACGAATTCTGGATGACCAACCTGGAAAACGACGCGCCGGTGGTTACCGTTGAAAAGGCTGCGGACCAGGATGTGACTAGTGGCTCGAAAAACAACTTCACGATCAAGGTGGGCCGCGTTTGCGCGAAGGTGGACCTTAGCCTGTCGGGCGCCGTGACCCAGGAGGGCGGTAAGTTGGAGGATATCTCCTACACGGTGTGCAACAACCCGAAGGAGATGTACCTGATGCCCGTTTATGCCGGTCCGAACTATGAACAACCCGACCTGCTGACCCCCAATTACGACAAGGAGTTTGCAACCGACGTCACCCCCGGAAAAGTAACTGCGGCCGACTATTTCCAGACCGACGCGATCCTGCTTTCCGCTCCTTCCCATATCTCTTACATGGCGGAAAACAGCAACAAACCGGTCTATATGTCCAAAGCGACCTATCTGGAGGTGAAAGGCACCTGGACCCCCAATGCAGACCAGATTCAGGGTGGTGGAACGATCAACAAAGGCACCACCTTCTACCGGGTCGCCCTGACGGATGGCCAAAGCCATATTACCGGCTATAAGCCGGGAGTGTACGCAACCCAGCCGACAGTGGGAGCAAATGAGAAGGTTGTTACATATACCAACGGCATCTGCTACTACGGGATCTGGATCGCCGACAACAAGATCACCATCCCCAGCCTGAAATACACCGTGAAGCGTAATACCTATTTCAAGGTTTCCATCGACGATATCAGCGGCCCGGGAGCCGGTGAACCGGGAGACGTGACGCCCGACCCGAGCAAACCGGTCGAAGAGACCGTAAACATGAAGGCGACGATCGACGTGCAGCCCTGGACGGTGGTCGAACAGCACGCCGGTATTTAAGCGTAACGATTTCCAATCTTATCTGTGATATGAAACATGCATTCAAAATAACTGTTTGCGCATTCGTCCTCTCGCTGGGTCTGCTCTCCTGTAACAAGGGGGGCGACCCGCCGGGGCCGGACGATGCCCAGGGGGGCAAGGTTACCGTGTCGTTCGGGTTCGCAAAGGACCCGGCTCCGGAATCTAAGGCCGATTATACGCCCTCAACGACCCTTCCTACGACCTCCTGGTCCCGCAATATCAAGGATCTGCTGATCCTGTTCGTAGACCAGACCACCAGCAGGGTCAAGGATGCGCGTAACATCACGCCGGTTCCCACCTCCAACGACGGTGCAGTGCAGACGGTCACATTCACCAATATCGTCGCCAATACAGGAGGATCGAAATATGATGTTTACGTGATCGCCAATTCCCAGCAGACCGCATCCATTAAGCCCGCAGAGGGTTGGAATGCCTCGAATGTCAAAGGCCGGGCGATCAGCGCCCTGCTGATGGACCTGGTGGTGAATCCCGCTTACGCAACGGACAAGCCGACCTATGACGTTGCCCATCCCGATCCGGAGGCTAATTCTACGGGCTATTCGGAACCTGCGGAGATATTCCTGGCCAAGCAGCCGAATATTGCCGTGGTTGCGGATCAGAATAACACGCTGCCCGTTTTCAATCTGACGCGTGCCGTGAGCCTGATGCGCGTTCGAATCGACCAGCATGCCAACGGCAACGACCAGGTGAGCTTTACCGCTCCCGAGGCCAGTTTCCGGATTCGTCGCTCCGGGATCAGCCTGCGTCCCGACGGTACGGTAACCTACGCCTCGCCGAAGCGTGAAACGGCTGTGCTCTATACCAAAGGAGCGTTCCGGACGACGGAACCGACCGCGGCAGACGGTTACCAGGTCGGTGCGGGCAAATCGATCCTCAATGCCGGTGAACACGTAACCCTGTGGAAAGATATTCTGATGCTCCCGGGCGGCGGTACCGTCAGTGCGGAAAAATTCGATGTCGTGCTGATCGGCAAGGCCCCGGCAGGTTATGTGCCTCTGGGCAAAGCACCCAATCAGCCTTTGGGCAGTAGCGGCGGTCGCGTAGCCTGGAGCGGCGCCGTGAACGTGGGTGTGACGGCCAACAACATCCTCGAGGTGACGCTTCCCCTGGAGAGCGCAGGGAAGTGGATCGACGATCCTGACGAACCGGGTATTCCCGATGTCGGATTTTATGCACCCGTTACAATTCAGGTGAATTTGGCTGATTGGGGAAACATCATTTCCCAAACGATTCCTCTCTAACAGGTTTGGAGACGCTGTCCCGTCACGGGGATAGCGCCTCCTACTTTTTACTTTCCCAGTGCCGGGGTCGAAAGGCACATCCACTTTTAAATGATTGAACATGAGTTGCCACCTGTCCAGATACATCCGAATGGTTGCCGGCGTGATGCTGCTGTCGTACACGGCGGTGTCGTGTACGAACGATTATTTCCTGGACGAAAATAACTGTTGGCTTTATGTCCCTGAAATCCCAAAGGGTTCGATTCCGGATTTCACCGCCGTTTTCCATGGTGAAAGTGGCAACCACTTGATCACAAGGAAAGTATCGGCGCCGTTCGACAAAAATGAACTGATGCAAAACGGTATCCTCCGCTTCAAGCTGCAACCGGGTCCATGTATCCTCACCGCTTTTGCCCAGACCGGCAACATGCAAATGAGCGAGGGATTGCCGTTGGCCGATTCTTACATTTCCGCGCCACTTGTACCGCAAACCGAGCACGCGTTCGGCCCGTGCGGCCCGTTGCGCGTCCTGCAATGCCAATTGATGCTTTATCCCATCGGGCATCCCGATTCACAAAATCAACATACCATAGACATCAACGGGGGCCAGCTTTACACCGGAACAATCGTTCACGAATTTCGCGATCTTCCCGCCCAGGTCACCCGCATAGATATACGTTACACCGGCTTGTCCACCCGGCTGGGATTTAACGGCCTCTTCGGCGATGAGTCGCCGGATGACTACACGCTGGTCTCCTATGCTGTCGGAGGTCAGCGGGCGGTCACTCATTCTTTCCAGGACATGTACCTGCCTTCGTCGGGCACCCGCCTTGATGGGGCGGAAAGTGAACTCACGCCGCTTAAACTCGACGTGCTGTTCTATGCAGGGGAGGCGGTAATCGGACACTTCTCGGATGAAATATCAGATCCGGTGGACGAAAACGGAGCGACCGTTTCGGGCAAAGTTTACCTGCGTCCACGCCACACCCTTAAATTTGAATACAAAGGTTTCACGATCACCGGAATCAGTCTCGTCGGCTGGGAAGGCATGCATCCCGGGGATATAACGCCCATGTAACTCGATCGGCACCTAAAATATAAACCACAGTCTGATGAAAAGAACAATACGAATACTGGTGCTGGGCCTCGTGCTGGTTCTCGCGGCACCCGCGGTGAAAGCGCAGGCGATCAAAACCAATGTCCCGCTGTTGCTGGTCGGTACCCCCAATGTCGGAATGGAATTTACGGTGAGCCAGCAATTCACGACGAATCTCGATATACTTTGGATGCCTTATATGTTCAAAAAACATGAGGAGGTGCTCCGGGCGCTGGTCGGCAGTGCCGATTTGCGGTATTACGTCAAACCGCGCTACTATTATACCAACAATATGTATGACGGTTTCTACCTGGGTCCTTATGTCGAAGCCGGGAATTTCAATATCGGATTTTGGCGGGGTGAAGAGCGGGAAAGTTACCGGTACAAGGGGTGGGGCATTTCCGCCGGTTTGTCGCTCGGATACAAATTTTACCTGTCGAAGCGCTTTCGCCTGGACCTGAACCTGGGGCTGGGGTATGCACACCTGCAATACGATAAATACCAACTTGGCGGCGAATGGGCCGACTATCCGCTGGAACTCAAGGATACCCGGGCCTGGTTCGGACCCACGAAATTCGGCGTACATCTGGTCTATAACCTCTTCAGATAATTTGGCATCATGAATACAACAAACACAAAACAACTGTTCCTGTTTTTGCTCGGAGTACTGCTGGCGGGTACTGTATACGGCATCCGGAACGATGCAGCGGAACAGGAGGGGCAGCGCCGCGAAGGACGGGTCGAACGTTCCGCCGACCTGAATTTCATCAAGGGAAATCCCCAGCGGGCCATGGCGGCTTACAAAAGGGCTTATAACCGCATGAACGAGATGTGCAGCAATGAAAGGCTCAATATGGAGCAGCGGCGCAAACTTTTCGGGGATCGCAGCCGCCTGGCTCTGAAAATTGCGAGGAACTATATGTTGTTGCAGGAGCCGGAGCAGGCCGTGATTTATTATAAGGATGTCTGTGATGTAAATGATACATTGTTGACTGTTAATGATGTCTGTTTTTATATCGATGCGCTCCGCCGCCTCGGAGATGACCAACAGGCCGAAATCGTGGCGCGTGGTTTCGCATTCCGCCAACCTTATTCCAACAACCAACGTTATCTCAATACGCTGGCATCGTTGTCCGATGTCCAGCACTATTACGGACGCGGAGATGCGGATTACCGGGTGAACCTGTTGCGTTTGGATACCCCTTTAGCCGAATACTGGCTCGGGGAGTGGGAAGGCAAACCTTTTTACGCGGTCAGCCGGGGACGGATACAGGACCCGCTGAAGATTTATTACCACAGGACCCAGTTCTTCTCGTTGTACGAGGGCACGGTTCCTGAAGCGTTTCGTTTAATTCCCAGGGAGTTGCAAAGTGGTCCTGTGGCGTTTAGTCCGGACGGTAAAACCATGGTCGCCACGGCATTGGTTTATCGCCGTACGGATCGTATCGTTTCGACCGACAGCGATGCCGGGTTATTCGTTAACCAACTCTACTATTCGCGTTACGATGACGTGCGTAAACGCTGGAGCGATTTCCTGCCGTTGTTCGCCAACCAGGAGGGGAGTTCCTACGGTCATCCTGCATTCTATGACGACGGACGGTCGTTGCTGTTCTCTTCCGACCGGGCCGGAGGCTACGGAGGAATGGATCTCTATGAAACGCATTGGGATCCGCAACAGCAACAATGGAGCGATCCCGTCAATATGGGGAGTGACGTCAATACCGAAGGAGACGAGATATATCCCCGCGTCGTGGGCGACGCCCTCTATTTTGCTTCGAATGGCATGGAGGGATTCGGCGGCTATGATATTTACCGAATGAGTTTCATAAACGACGTACTGGTGCCGGGTACGCTGTTCCATTATCTTTTTCCGGTAAATACCGTCTACAACGATTTCGGAATTTTCTTTGACGGCACCGAAGGCTATTTCATATCGGACCGCCGGGGAGCCGCCGGTAAGGATGATATCTATTCGTTCGACAATACGATCTCTCCGCTGAGCAGTGAGTCGGCTATCGGTGTTTCAGCCGAATATTCCGCCATGGTGGGAAACCTCAATTTGATTTCGGGACTGGGGAACAGCAACACGGAAAGTTTCGAGACGGAAGTGCGCCAGTCGCTGATTTATCCGTTGCCCTCGGCCGGGGATCTGCTCGTGAGCGTCTATTTCGACTTCAACAGCAGCGGGCTCAGCGATGAGGCGCGGGAGAATCTTAGAAATGTGGTGGAAACTATGGGATTCAACGACTTGAATGCGATATCGGTAATCGGTTATGCCGATGAATTCGGAACCGAGAAATACAACCTGAAGTTATCCCGGCAGCGGGCGATGACTGTGGCTGAATTTCTTTCCGATCAGGGAGCAAAACCAGTCCTTTATCCCGAAGGCAGGGGCAAACAAAAAGTCCCGGTATCCGATTTTATCGAGGCGCTCCAGAAAAAGGAATCCCGGTATCCGGGTCTCGGGCATTCGGAAATAAAACGGTCTCCGATGAAGCTGACTTTTCAGGAACAGATTGAGGTGACACGGAAAGCCCGGCGTGTCGATGTGATTGTGAAAAAGCAAATGTAATGGAATTCAGATAGATCAGAAAATTAAATACTATGGAAACAGGAAAGAACATCTTCAGGGCGCTTTGTGTGGTGGTCGCGGTTTTTTTTGCCACCCGTGTACAGGCGCAATTTATGCCCGTCGTTTACAACCGCTCTTACGGCGAGGAGATCCATTACAAAATGATTTGTGCGGACTTTAATAACGGCGATGTCGTTGCTGTCGGGGAGAGCGGTTCCCGGCCCATCCTCTCTTGGTTTGACCGTCACGGCGAAAGCATTCTCTCACGTAAATTCCCGGACGGGGACTTTACAAAGATCGCAGGAATATTCCCGTTGCAGGACGGTGAAATCCTGCTGGTCGGGAGTTGCACGCTGTCTCAGCGCGCACAGCGCAACGGTACAATGGGCACAGGCCGGGCTATTGTCCTTACGTCGAAAGGCGCGGTCGAACAGGATGTCCGTGTGGGTATCGAGGGCTCCCGTGTGACAGAGGGACGTCGGCTGGCTGACGGCAGCCTGATTCTCGGAGGCGATTCACCGGCTGTGGACGGTACCCGCAAACCTTTTGTCTGCAAGGTTTCCCCATCCGGTCAGCAACTCTACAACTACATCCCGACAGCCGGGGAGGTTTGTGCCGGGCTGAACGTGCTGGGCAGCTCCACCGAGTATATCCATGCGGCTTTTTCCTCCGAAGACAACGAGGGCAGTTGTGTGGTAAGGCTCGACGAGCGGGGAAAACGTTACTTCATTACGCAGCTTCCCGACCGCACGTTCCGCATCGAAAAAATGGTTTCGACGGTCGAAGGTGATCTTTATCTCGTGGGCGAGGGCCAGAAAACGGGCGGCGCGTTGATCAAGATACGTCCCGAGGGCGATATCGTCTATCAGAAACAGATCGTTCCCACATCCGTGGATACGAAGCTCGACCAACTGATCGTATCTCCCTCCGGGGTGATTATGGTCGGAGGCAACGACCTTTCGAACTCTTATTACGCTCAGTTACGCCCGGATGGGACGGAATTAACATCCTATGTCGACAACGGGGTGATTACCGGGATGACGCAAGATCCCGGTTCGCAGACCTCTATATTATCACCCTTTACGACCGTTCGACCTCCCGGGGAAAAGTTGTGAAATTCTCGAACGAGGGGCGCCGGCTGTATGAAAAAAATACATCGGCGGCTTACACCGAACTTCGTATCAACGGTAACGGCGATCTGCTGATGGCCAGTCCGGCAATGGGCAGGTTGAGTATGCTTTCGTCTTTCGGCGAACTGCTTTTTGACCGTTATGTCGTGGAGAACACCGTGACCCAATTTCAGGCTGTGACCTTACCGGCCAACGGCGAGGCGGTATTCCTCGGTGACGGCAGCCAAATCATCAAATTGGCTTACGGGGTATATGTCAGCGATATTCAGGTCAATAAACCGATCATGGGGAACACTACGGCCACTTTCACGGTGACTCTTTCGGGTTACGCTTTTACTCCTGAAGGCGCTCCGCTGCCTGTTACGGTCGATTACAAAACCCGTCCTGTAACGGCTTCCGAAGGAGTCAATTACGATCCTGTAGCGGGAACGCTCTCTTTCGTGCCTTCGACGGACGGTAGCGACCGTTACCTGAATAAATTCTCCGTCGAAGTTCCTATCAACGCCAATGATTTGCTGGAGGGGAGCCGCACTTTCAATCTGGATCTTGCGAATGTGACCAACAGTTACCTGATCCGTGCTTCGAGCCAGGCCCTGATCAAGGACCAGCCGGCCCTTGTTAAAATGGTTGCGACCAAACCGGGTCTTGAAGGACAACAGGATATCGTCTATGAATTGGGCATTTTCAAGACGAACGGGACTCCGCTTACCAATGCCACTCATGCCAATATCGTTATCGATGGTACCTATGGCAAAGGAACGGCCGACAAACTCGATTTCGATATGGGCCGGTTCCCCCGGCTGGTTATCAAACCCGATATGCACAGCGCCCAGTATGCTGTGGCGACCAAAGAGGATACCCGTTACGAATCGGTCAAGACCGTCGTGGTCGATTTCAATCATATCTATGCGATGAGCGATACGGATATCTCTTTCGGCAGTCCGGCATTGAGTTGCAAAGGACTGTTGTACGACCAACCGGCTCTACTGGCGATCGAATCGCTGGGTGATTTCGGACGGAAGAACAATGTCGTGTCCGGATTCTTTAAAGTGTCGTTGCTTCGGGCCAGGGACGGCGCGTTGCAGACCAACTGCAGCGGCGGCGATATCCTGATCGACGCGGCCGTCGACGCTTCCGGCACTGCCCGGTTGGGTGAAGACTTCGTATTGACGAACCTGCACGACTTGCGTATCTGGGGAGATGACAAAAGCAGTACGGTCAATATCGACGGAATGGTGCTTTTCTCTCCCGATTCCGAGGTGCGCAGGGTAGCCGTCAAACTTAATGGCGTTGACGCCGGTGCCGATGCAGGTAAGATATCCGTTGCTCCGGACAAAGCAATGGCTGGGTTTAACATTGTTGTAAACAAATAATTCGTTCGGAGATGAGATGCTTTCAGCTGTTTCTCTGTGTCGGTATTCTCCTGGGAGCGTGTACGCTGCGCGCCCAGGAGAGCCGGCCTCATTCCCTGGCGCTGCATTGGGGGGTATGGATGCCTTCCGGGGGCAGTTTCCTGGCCCGGGCAGCTTGTATTGCTCCCGCTGCGGAATGGGATTGGCGCATTTCAAAAACCTTCTCTGTCGGTGCCGGTATCGGTTACACCCGGGGAGATGAAAGCGGTGTCACCAGTGACTTTTATGACGGAGACCTCGTGGCGGGATTTACCGACCGGCGTCTGATCCTGCTTCCCCTTACAGCACATTTGCGCTGGTTTCCAGGAGCTTCCCCGCAGCAGAAACTGCAACCTTTTATCGGAGTTGCGGCTGGCGGCCAATACGCGGAATTCCGGATCACCGGCGACCAGATTAATACCTCCCGGGGCCGTTCGTGGGGCGGAGTAGTGATGCCGGAGGCCGGTATCAGTTTCGCCCCCGTCTCCGGAGGTCGTTTGCGGTTCGAAGCGGCATGTGCGTGGCAGTATGCCTCCAATCGGTGGCCCGTGATGCATGTCGGTTCGCTTCGCGGGCTTTATGTCCGTGCCGGTATCCGGTATGTATTCCGCCGACAACAGCGGGTATATTGAAAAATTAAACAGAATGACGACAAAACTGATCCGATACGCATGGCCGTTGATGCTGGTCCTTGCACTGTCGTGCTCCAAGAAGACTGTGCTGCCTCCTTCTCCGCCGGATGAAGTCCCCGTAACGATCCGCACTTTGGCCGGCGCAGGGGACGACGAGCAATTGCTCAACGCTTCCGAAGCCGTTGTCAAGTCGGTGCGCGTTTACATTTTCGACGGAAATAAGTTGGATCGGATGCAATTCTTCGGTGAAGACGCAATTGCAAAGGGAATGCGGATGCAGGCCAAAGTTAAAGGGCATAAAACCTTCTGTGCGGTTGTCAATGAGCCTGCGGCGCTGACCGGGACGTTGGAAAACGTGACTACCCCGGCCGGGCTGCAGGCTGTCCTGTTTTCCCTGGCCGATTATATGGATCTGAACCGGAGCGTCAGCACGCTCGACCAGCCGGGTACGGCAGGGGCCTATATGTTGCCCCTGTACGGCGAGAGTAATGAGGTGACGATCACCGAGGACGGTCCCAACGACGTGGCACTCGATATTTACCGTGCTGTTGCCCGTGTCGATCTCTATTTGCGTACGGAGGCCTCCGCCTATGTGAATTGTGATGTCACACCGTCCTCTACGCTGACGGCGGAACGGGGTGCGGATATGGGATGTTTTGTTCCTGACGGGGAGGTAACGCCTCCTCCGGGAGCGGTCCGCACGATTACCCGCACTTCGCCGCTGAGGCTTTCACCGGCAACCGATGTGACGGACAAAAGCGATTACAAGCTTGTCTATTCCTATTACCTGCCCGCGCAACGGTTCGCGCGGGCCGAAGACCGCATCCGGATGACCCTGACGGAACTTGACTGGGAGGGCGATACCGCTTCATACCCCTCCTTTTCCCTGGGCGATGGGGTGGTGGGCTACGACAATACGATCCGGCGCAATTCGATTTATAAACTTTATTGCACACTTTCCCAGATCACCTTTCGGGTGGATGCGACGCTGCATGTCGAGGATTGGGACGTAATCCATCAGCATAGCGGTATCTGAAACCATATAAGGCAGAAAAAATGATAATATCCTCCTTAACCATATTTTTCCGGCAGCCTCTGGCGCAGCTCGCCGTGTTTCTGTGCGTATTTTGCGTACTGGTACCGGGGTGTACTAAGGATACGGGCGGTGGTGTTCCGGTCTCTGCGGACTTTACCATCCAGCTCCGTATTCCCGGAAACGGAGATAGCAAGGAGGTCCGGTCGGCTGCTGTGGCTGCGGAATCTTCGATCGATCCGCAGCAGTTGTATCTGCTGCTTTTCCGCGAACAGGCCGGCAAGTTCGAATACGCGGCTTTTTATACCCCCGTTACGGTTACGGCCGGTACGGTGGACGGCGCTACCGTCTACTCCCTCTCGCTCCGGTTTCCTGTTCCGGATCCGCGGGACAGTTACCGGTTCATGGTGCTGGCCAATCTGACCGACGATGAATTCGCCGGTGCGGCTGGTCCGGATGGCAGTAACTTCAAGGCTGCGAACGGCACGGCCGATCCGATGGAAACGATCCGCACGGGCATTACCTATGCACAGCCGGGCAACTGGCCGCTCAGGCCGTTCCGGTCGTTTCCGATGTGGGGCGAAAGCGGCGTTTTCACCGGTACGTCGCATACCGTGGGGAGCGTGAGTATGGTGCGTTCCGTGGCGCGTATCGACGTGGGTGTGAACTTCCAGCGGAATCCCGACGGCAGTTATCCGCTGGATAATATGGTCTCGCAGGGAATCGACGGTTTGAAGTTCCGGGTCACTTCGGTGAAGTTGTACAATGTGCCGGAGAAGGGGGTGATCGGGCCCGCCGCCGCGAATTATTCGGAATCGGGCCGCTATGTGACGGCGCCGACGTTACCCGGAAACCCGTCGATTCCGCCGGCTCCGGCTTACACGCGGTGCGTTTACACCCTGGGCGATTTGGATTATCCGTCCGGCTCTACGCAAAAGCGGTCACTGACCCGCACGCTTTATGTGCCGGAGGCCGCCAATCACGGGATTTCGGATAATGGCCGGGCGGTTTGCCTGGTGGTGGGCGGAGAGTACAACGGATCGTCGACCACGTATTACCGCATCGACCTCTACGACCGGACGCCGGATGCGGCCGGGAACATCTCCAAACCGACGGCCGCCACCCGGATCGACCTGCTGCGCAACCACATTTACGTGGTGGACATTATCTCGGTCAAGATGAAGGGTTATTCCACTCCCGAAGAGGCTTTCGCCTCCGATCCGGTCTACATGGACGCGACGGTGGAGGTGTGGGACCAGAGCCGGCAGGTCAATGTCTCGCCGGACGGGGTCTACAACCTGAGCCTGAATGCCAGCCAATTTTTTTTCAGTGGTTTTTCGACTTCGGGTTCGGAGCAGACGCTTCGCATTACGACGGATTACGACGGTTCGCTGGGTCGGGGTTGGACGCTGACCCCGGACGAGGTGGCCAAGGAGAGTGTTTATTTCCTGCGGAGCGACGGTACCCACTGTCACTACGGCGATCCGGACTGGCCTTCGTCGGGCGATCCGGGGACATCCTCTTTCCGGATAGGGATGGAGGATTTTCCGGTCACGCTCGAAAACTTCCACCGCACGGCGGTCCTCACTGTCCGCGCGGGACGCATCGTCCGGCAGGTCACGCTGACCAAGACGCTCGTAAATGCCATTTCAGGGCGCATTACCATCCAGGGAACGGGCGACCAGGCGCAGCTGGTGCTGACCGACGATCCGACCGACGCGGGCCTCTTTTTTAAACTTTGCACCGTGATCGGTCTCTACAATGCCTCCGGCCGCAAACAGCCGCTGCCGTGGCCGCAGCCGGACCCCGAGTTGTGGCCCTTTACCCCGGCGGATTTCGCTTTCAATCCCTCCACACTGGCGCTGGATAATTGGGGGGCGTTTGGCTTGTCTATGGGGCATCCGGGGATTGGCATGTCGCATACACTGGACGGAATCCATAAATCCGGTGTGGGAGACCCGTGCCGGCTGGTCGGCTATACGGCCCGCGAGATTCGGGAGCTCCCGGCGGATGCTCCCCGCAGCCGGTACGACAACGGAATGTGGCGGCAGCCGATTGCGGCTGAAAATGCCGCTTTTTTCGCCTCCCACAGTGCGCCGACAGTGAAGGAGGGGGTTACTGGCTTTTATTTCAGCCCGGGAGATACTTCCGGCACTTTCCTGCCCGCGACAGGCATGCGTAGTGCCTCGGGTTCCCCGTCTCTTCCGCCTTATGCACGGTATCCGGCTTTATTGCAGGGATCGTCGAATGAGATTGTTATGAAAAGCAGCGATTCCAATCCCGACAATGTGACCGTGGAATTGAGCCCTCTACCTAATAATACCGGCGGTTTCGTAGATGAAAATTATACTAGGTACGGCCGGCCCATCCGCTGCGTGCGGCAGTTGCCGGACGATCCGCCGCCCGGCACGTAGCGCTGTCCGGACGCAAACGCAATACACGAACGCCGACGCGAGGTAGATATCAACGTAAACACGCTCCACGGAGCAAACGTCAACACGAACACGAGGCCCACGCCAACGCCGCCCACACCAACGGCCATGCAAATGCCAACGCCACACCAACAAAACAGGTAACGACTATGATACTCCGACATTACATGATTCCCGTGCTCCTGACCTGCGGACTGCTGTTCGCGGGAGGGTGCGCGCAGGATTATTTCGACGGCCCAGAGTCTCCCCCTGCGGGCAGCGTTAAATTTACGGTGGCCGTTCCCGGGGGAGTGTCCGCACCGGGAACCCGCGGCCTTCCGCTGAATGACGAACGGACCATCGACCAGGATAATTTCCGCATTCTGCTCTTCAACGAGAATCCCGCAGGCTCCGGCACGTGGGTTTGCAAGCGTGTGATCCAGCCCGGGCCCACCGACTGGGGGGCCTCCACGACCGTCGGCGGTGTCATGGAGCAGTCTTTCCGCATAGCGCTGCTGCCCGAAGAGAAGGGAATCAAATTCAAGGCGATGCTTTTTGCGAACCTGCTTCCCGCTGAATTTCCGGCCTCGGTGGAAGGCAAGACGATGGACTGGGTGCGGAGCAACATCCGCATCGAACTGCCGGACGGCTCGATGTGGCCGACCGACGGCACGCGCAAACTGCCGTTGTACGGCGAGACGATCGGCACTTTTGACAGCAACGTATTCAGTGTGAAAACCGTTTCGCTGATCCGTCCGCTGGCCCGTATCGACGTGGGCGTGAACATCACCTCCCGTGCGGGCGACCTGTACGACCTCGACAACATGGCGGGGTCGAGGCCGGCCCGGGGCGGCGATTTCTACCTGTCGAGCGTGACGGTACATGCGGGCAGCCGGTCCATACAGGTCGCGCCGGACGCTGCGGCTTACGATCCTGCGGCGGGGAAAGTGACCGCTCCCAGCCTCACGGGGGCGGTGCCCTACGCCGTGTCGCCCGGGTTTACGCCGAATCCCCCCAATGCGAAGACCTATATGCTCTCCCGTGAAATCTACGTTCCGGAGTGCTCCGGCAAAACCGACGACAATTCCCAGTCCGTTTTCCTGATCGTGGGCGGCTATTACAACGGATCGTCGTCGGTCACCTATTACCGCATCGACCTCTACGATCCCGGTGCCGATCCCGCTGCTGCGACGGGGCCGACGGCGGCGAACCGCTTCGACTTGCTGCGTAACTACGCTTATGTGGTCGATATCAGGCAGGTGAAAGGTCCGGGGTATCCCGATCCCGAGCAGGCGGCCCAGGCGAAACCGGTCAACGACATGGAGGTGGCGATCGAAGCCAAAGACCAGGCCGATATGGTCAACATCACCACCGACGGCCAGTACCGCCTCGCGCTGAGCGCATCGGGCACGCTGCGGTTCGATATGCCGGGCCAGCGGCGCGACCTTTCGGTCTTTACCGATTACACGGGTATTCCGGGCTCATCCGCTTCGGGTTGGTCGCTGACCTGGGACGACTACAACACAAAAAAGGACTGGCTGGTTTTTTACGACGATTCCGGGAACGAGATTCCCGAGTCCGGGTGGGCTACCCAGGGTGTGACGCACGGAGCGGGCGGTGTGACTTCCACGCTGCACATCGGCATGAAGCCTTACCTCAAAGCCGGCGACCGGTTTGTGACGCTCACCTTCACATCGGGGCGCATGAGCGCCACGGTGCAGCTCCAGCAGCACGTCGACGGCGTGCCGGGTGACCTGGGCGAGTGGGGCGACCAGAATATTCCGGTGGACGTGGTTCCCGTCGCCTTTTCGATGCAGCCGGGGCGGATCGTGATGGATTACGGCTTCTACCGGTTCGGTGCGAAAGTCTATATGGACTCCAATTATCCGATCTATTTCAAAGGGTATATCGTCAACGGCGAACTGACCACCGACGGCTCGAACCTTCCCGCCTGGCTGCCGAAACAAAATATTACCGGACTGCCGAACAGCCATGTTAAAAAGACCGTATACATAAAGTACGAGGCGACGGCCGAAAACGAGCATCCCGGCGTGACGCTGCGTTTCCAGAGCGGAAACCTGATCCGGGATTTACAGGTCATTTACGATAACGGTCTGATTCCGTTTACGACGCTGGCCACGGAAGGATGGACGGACTATCCCATCGTGAACGGCCTGGGCATGCTGTTCAATCGCATCGGCAACAAAGATATAGGCAGCACCCCGGCGGCCGGGGACAAAAGCCTGCCCTGGTCGACCGACAAGCAATCGGTGGGCAAAACGGCGACGGGATTCAACACTGCCCAGGCGAATATGCTGGCGGTGACGCGGTTCTATATTTCCACTTCCAATAAAATCCCCGCTTTCACGGAGTGCCACACAATGGGATATGGCAACGTATGGTTGTTCTCGCGGGACGAACTGCAAGTCTTGCTGAAATACAACCTCATGCTCGGCCCCTCGTACCGGTTTGCGCCGCAGAGCGAGCTGCTGAGCTCCTCGGAAGTGGACCAGAACAACGCCTACACGGTGAAATACAACGGTCCCGGCAGTGTATCCTCCTATTCGAGGGATAAAAACGGCTCCTACATCGTGCGATGTGTCCGGGCTTTTTAAAAGATCGCCGCGGTCGGTCCGGGGCGCAGTGCAGCGGAAACGCGGTATAAGTAGTATAGATTGAGTGGTATAAAATGAAATCCGATATGAAAAAGAACCTTTCCCGTCTGGTGGCGCTGGGGCTGGTGTTGGTACTGGGCGCCTGCGTGAAGGACGATCCGACCGGCCCGGGCGGCCCGTTCCGGTTCAGGGTCTCGATCCAGAACCCCGAAGTGGTGGAGACGCGCAGCGCCGCCAGCAGCGGAGAGCTGACCATCGACGATGCCTACGTGCTGGAGTTTAATGCGGACGGGACCTACAAGGGCGGCGACAAGGTGGAGCAGGCCGATATTCTCGACAACGGCACCCGCAGTCCGTCGCTGCTGATGAAGCACGGTTTCACCGAGGGCAGCCGGATCGTTTGCCTGTTCAATACCGGCCTAGGGGCCCTTCCGGCAGGCTTGCAGCCCGGTGTCACCACGACGGCGGAACTCAATACGCTCTTCCCCGCCACGTCGTGGAATATCAACCGCCCCGGAGCGGACGGCAACCGGGGCATACCGATGTCGGGGGAGATGAACTACTCGTTCGGGGTCGCCTGTCCGGTGAAGCGTTCGGTGGCGAAGATCACCGTCGAATTTACGGGGGACGCGGGAGGACTCGACCCCGAAGAGCTGAGCTGGGGCCTCTACCATGTGCTCAGGTCGGATAAGGGGGCGGTCTACGTGCCCGACGGGGAGACGGGCATCGTCACGGCACCGGACATCGCGGCTGCGGATTTCGTCAATACCGCGTTTACGCGCAAAACGCTGGGGTCGTCTGCAACCGAAGGCGAGAAGGCCTACTACCTGCCCGAATATACCACGGCAACGAAAGCAGGCGTCAAACCCGTCGGCGGGAGCGATTTCGACACGGGCCGCACCTGCGTGGTCCTCCACAGTCCGAGCCGGGGCTACTTCCGCATCGACCTGCGCGACTCGAACCGCCAGTACATCGATGTGCGCCGCAACACCCGGATCAGGGTGAACATCAAAAACATCTTCGGCTACGGATACCTTTCGGCCGAGGAGTCTCTGCTGCTGCCGGGCAGCAACATCCAGTTTTCGATCAAGATCGACGGCGACGAGGATGTCATCATCAACAACGGCCAGTACGTGCTGCTGCTTTCCCACGACAGGAAAGTCGTCCCGGACGCTCCCGGTACCTACGTCGTTGCCACCGGCCGGTACTCCCCGTCGCCGGAACTGCCGCCGACGCCTCCCGACGGCCTGACCAACACCATCACGCTGAGCGACATCAAGCCGGCGAATGCAGCCTCGAAGCTGACCCTGGAGACCCACTCGCTGAGCGACGTGGCCCAGCCGATCAAAATTACGAGCGCTGTTCCTGCCAAAACCGCATGGAGCGCCAGCGTAAACGTCCGTGTCGGCAGCACGGTCCAGACGATCTATGTGGGCAACCGGGCCCGGCTGGATTTCCATTTGAATTATGGCGACGGCACCCCGCCGCCGCCGATCATTGCCGAATCGAATGCGAAGATCGTGATCCCCGAAATGCCGAACACCATGTACCGTAAGGGATGGGTTTTCCGTTGCTGGAACTGGAATCCGGCTCCTAACCCGGAAAGCACCAATGAGGACGTGGCCGTATTGTCGACGATTTCGATGCCGGAGCAGGGGAGCATCCTCTATGCGCGCTGGGATGACAAGGCGACGGCGAAGTTCAATACGGGAAGCGGCGGTTCCGCGGTGCCCGACCAGGTGAAGGCGTTTGAAGAAAAGTGGACGAAACCTTCGCCCGATCCTACTCGTGAGGGCTATATTTTCGACGGATGGTCGGACGGAACCAACGGCCAGAAGTTCGGCGGGGCCGTGACGGCCAGCACGACCTTTACCGCGAAATGGAAGGAGCTTTACAAACGCATCACCATCCAGGGAACGGGCGACCAGGCGATGCTGGTGCTGACCGACGACCCGCACGACGCCGGACTCTATTTCAAGTGGGGCAGCGTGGTCGGCCTCTACAATGCCGGCGGGGCAAACAGCCGGTTGCCGGGTGCGGTTACGGACAACTTTTCGCTCGACGACATTGCCTTCAACCCGACGAACTCCAAGTATATCACCATTACCGACTGGAACAGCGTTCCGTATTCCACCGGAACGGCCCTCCAGCACAATTATGGCACGGTCACCATGGATGGCCTCGGCGACCCGTGCAAGCTGGTCGGCACTACGGTTTACGACATCAAGTACGGCTCCGGCTCCACGGTCGATAACAAGAAGTGGCGGATGCCGACCCAGGCGGATAATATCGCTTTCCTCTCGACGCAATGCTATTGGGGAACGAAAGACGGCGTGAACGGCATTTACGGCAGTTGGGCGAATGTCACGGGTTATGTGAGCGGCAGCTTCATGCCTTCGTCGGGATGGCGGGCCAGTGAGGACGGAAGCAGGTACTATGCGACTCAGAAGCCGGTCTACTGGAGCTCCACGGCGGGGACTAATACCAATACCGGGAGTGCTTGGGAATATACCACGACAGGCCCGAGCATCAACCTGAAAGCGAATTATGACAGGGGATACGCGTTCCCGATCCGCTGCGTGCGGCAGTAACGGCTCCCCGCTGTGCCGCGGATGATTGTTGTCGACCATCTCGTGCCGTCCGGGCTGTACCGGAGACCCCGCTCCGGAGCCGTCCGCCCGAACTGCTTGCGCCGGTTTACCCCGTGGTTTTGAAATGCCTGTTCGCTCCGCCATTCTGAATACCGGCCCGACGGACGGGCTGGCTGCCCTGGCTGCCCTGGCGGAAGAAGTGCCTGGAGAATCCAACTCTATAGGGAATGGTGGTTGGTTAAGGAATCTCCGGCACTTCGACCGTCCCGGCAGTTACGGCGGCGGGTGGACGGCCTGGTGGCGTGCGACGCACGGCACAAAATTGTAACCTAACCTTCAAACCCCAAACTTTATGGAAAAGATTAAACTTGTAGAAATTTTGACTGAAGCCCGGCAGGTTTTGCGGGGCCGCTGGGGAAAGGCAGTCTCCGTTTCGGTGTGCCTTCTTCTGATTCTGTTGGCTGTCGCGTGCTTGCGGTTTGTCAACCCGCTGCTGTATACGGCGGCCTATCTGCTCATTGCTGTTCAGGTCGTCGCAGGCGCCCAGTATATTTATCTGGACATGACGCGCGATGAGCCTACCGGGCTGGGGCGTCTTTTTCCCCCGTTGCGGCTTTACCTGCCTATTTTGGGTATCTTCCTGCTGACGGTGATTGCATGCTTCATCGGCATATGCCTGTTTATCGTGCCGGGATTTGTCCTGTCGCTGGGTCTGTCCATGTCGCTCTACATCCTGCGCGACCGGCCCGAGCTCGGGGTGTTCGGTTCCATGAACACGAGCTGGAAGATGATGAACGGGCACAAAACGGAACTGTTCCTGTTGTCGCTGAGACTGGTCGGTTGGTTTTTGCTGTGTATCGTCACGCTGGGTGTCGGATTCATCTGGTTTTATCCTTATGCCCTTACGGCTGCAGCTTGCTTTTACGAACGTATCAAAGGCAAGGGGTTGGGGACAGAGTAGCCTTATCGTAACTTATCATCTCCCGGAGGATAGGACTAATTCATTTTGGTTAGTAAAAGGTCGTAAGTTAAACACGCGGTTCTTTCCTCCGGGATTTTTCGAAGTCACGTATTGGACTGACCGGATTCGGATTCGGCGATTGCTGCGGGTGTCGGTTTTCGTTGAGGCAGAGGATAACGGATCACAGAGACGGGTGATCAAAAACAGGAAGACGAAGACCGGGCAGGCGTCCGGAAGGGGCCGGCCAGTGGACAGAAAGGTTTGGAATATTTCCCGATCCAAAAATATGAAACTGATATGCAGGAATATGTGACATGTAACGTAGCTCCCCGAGGGAGACGCTCTGCGGGCCGTGTATTCGACAAAACGATCCGGTGGATCATCGGACTGTCGTGGCTGGCCTGTTTTTGCGTATTTATGGCTGTTTTCGGGCTGCCGCTGTTGCTGGTCAGGCTCGGTGAAAAAATGTTCGGAAAATAGTAGCAGTCCCGGTTGAGGTGGCATGGGCAGCACGCGGGTTTTGACCGGATTTGTGTTTTAAGTGGCTGAAAAACATGAATGATTTACATTACATTAAATATTTGCTGATACTGGCTGCTGCCATGTCGGCGATCGTGATTTCCCAGACGGTGGGATTCCTAATGACGGCTATCAAGAAACGCAGACAGATGATGAGATATAACAGTTTTGTCCGTGACACGTATACGTGCCTCGGTCAACAAACACCGGCGTTGATCCTGCGGATCCAAAACAGTTATATCCGCGCATACAACGCATTGGGAGACAGTTTGTCCGGAAGATTATTCCGACTCAGGATTTATCCCGAGATGGACGGACGAATAACAGAATAAATGATAGTACTGTTAATGAAAAATCTGGGTGTTGTTTTGTTGTCGGGGATACTGGTGACGGTATTGACCGGCGGCAGGCCATCAGCCATACCGGATCGACAAAATGTCGGACAGGATCCGGTTGGGTATGGCTTTGCCCTTCGTCCCGGAGAACCGTTGACGCTGAATACGGCGTGTCGGGATACGGTGGAATATGTCGATTCCTACGGCGGCAATGGTAACCGCCTGTTTCTCCGTGTGCAGAATGATGCAGGAGCAACCGCGTTTTTTCTCTGTACCGGCAAGTTAATGAAGGCCATATCCCGGAATCCGAAACTGAATCCCGGTGATTTCTTTGCAATCGAGTGGGTTGCGGACAGTGCCGGCATCCCGGTAAAAGGGGATTGGAACGCATATGCCGCAAAAGCCCGACGGGTCGCCAGGATCAGGAACGGTTGGGTATCCCGTTACCTGCGTAAGCATAAAAAACAGATACGGTACACCGTTCAGGGCGGAGATGTAATGGGAGCCTTCAATATGGGAGCTCTTAAAAGGGTGGTGACCGATAATCTGAATACTTTTATCGCTTATCAAACCGATGCGCGAATCATTCGGTGTCTGATTGACAGAAAAGGGTGGCTAGAGGTGTATGCCGTTGCGGGGTGGGCGGAGGATGATTCGCTGGTTGTCGACGCCGATATAACGGGGTATCTTCCTGCGGGACGCAACGGCAAGGTCTCCGTAAGCATCGTATATAATTACTGGGCGAGCAACCCGCGCAAATATTATATCCTTGACGATGAGACCGGTGAATATTCCAGATGGCAGTCGCCTGACCGGTTTGCGGTAGACATGATCCTAAACGACTAAATTGGAATAAGATGAAGAGACTGGTTTTTACACTCCTTTTCGGGATTTCGGTACTGGCAGCCGCAGCGCAGGAGTTCGGGCAGGTTTGCACCGAGAAAGTCCCTGACGAGGTCCACTATTTCGACCGATACAAGGTGAACTCACAATTCTACGACGCAGATCTTATCGAACAAAAAAACGATCGCGGGGTGCAACGCTGGTTTTGCAATGACACGATCATGGACGGCTTCTACCGGGGACTCCCCTACATCGAGTATTATGGGCCGTCTGTATTCGACGGTTTCGATCTGCGTTATAGCGTTTATAAGTTCAAAGACGGAATCCGGAACGATACCGTTCGGGATTACAGGGCCGATGACAGTTGTTTGGTAGCTGAGGTGATCACCCTCGACAGCATACGGAAAATCTATAAAGATTATTACGATAACGGACACTTGAAGATTCTCGCTGAATCATCCAATGGCAAACTGGACGGTATCTGGCAGAAATGGCATTGGGAGGGCCGCCCCCTCCTCCTGCGGCATTACAAAGATGGCGAGCAGTGTGGAGAGGAAAAAATATGGTACGGGAACGGATACCTCTCCGGCATCTGGCATTATGCCGACGGGCAACAAATATTTCCCCATGAACGGTGGTACTATTCGGATTCTGAAGATGAATATTCCTCAAAAGCGCCTGATTGGTATAAAATCGAGTACAGCCTCATGCCCGATCAGGGTTCCGATTACACACTGACGGAGATTTTTACGATCGGCAAGGATGGCACCAAACGTTTGACTGCCAGTGAATACTATGAATGCGGCGATTTGGTGCACAGCACTTATCAGCTTTGTGATTCCGTCGTGTATGATACGCTTTGCCGACAACCGCAGCAGCGTTTGGAAGTACGGGGGTATTTACGGGGCCGGCTGCGGGAGTATGCGAATTATCCGTTAGATAACCGGAATATGGATAGCACGTTGGGTCCGTACTTCGAAAGCTATTCCGAGGCCGGGGAGCTTACTGAAAAATACGTTTATGATTTTAACCGTGAAAGGACGGTTCCGGTACGCCTCTACAAGAATACGGGAGCGACTGTCACGGGTATTACTTCGGCCGAATATGCAAGGTTGCTGGCCGATAGTTGCAATATGCTACTCGATACGGGAGCGGTGCACATATGGAACCCCGATTCACTGGTCGTAGAATTGAAAAAGCGGCAAATGCTACTTTTAAATTATTTGAGTGACTATTACGGTGTGCTGTGGCGATATGACGGCTATAATTCCCGGGCCGGAATGCATGTCCTGAATTGTGTACGTCCTGAAGAAAGACAATATTTTGCGATAGACCATACGTCGGGTGTATCGACCGAACTTTTTTGTAGCTATACCCCGGTTTGCTGTGGAAAATCCGACCTTTTTCTGACCTGTTATGAAGAGCCGTATGCGTGGGAGAAACCGGTGAATGTTGTCTATATCTACAAGGTATTACCGGGAGGGAAGATTGCACAGGTCGCTTCCTGTGACCGGGGGGGCGGTTTCGGAACGCTTGATCTGGACAATTTTATATGGGTCGGCGAACATACGCTCGTTGCTACGAAGGTACCCCGGGAGGAGCCCGTCCAGCTCTATTTCGGGGAGCCGTACGGCAATTTCCTGGAAGGGGACGAGTGTGAAGAAAATGATGACGGGATTTCCTACGCAAAAAGGTACGTACGTATCGAGATCGACCCGCCGGCTTTGGAAAAAGCGGATCCGTTACCGACGATAGAGAAGCTGGAAGAAGAGAATAATGAGTGGGTGAAGTTTACGATACAGGAAAACGATCAGGTGGTGACCGAAGAGAGGGACGGAGGAGAAGAATTTGACGGATAACCTTTTAGAGGTAAAAGATAAAACAGCACAAAATGAAAAACTGATTTTTAGGCTTTGTGCGGAGCTTTGCTGTGTTCGTCTGCGGTTGCAGAACAATCCGGATGGAGCATACAGTGTTCCCTTGAAGTACGCAGAAAGGACGGCGCGTCTTAAAAGTCCGACACATTTTGTCTGCATAGTATAAGCGGGATTATCTTCCAATGGAAGATTGTTTTATTGGAAAATAATAATACCTTTGCGTTGTTATCTTCTTTAGGAAGATTTTTCCATAGGAATATAATCTTTGTAAAACCTTATACAGACCAGATGAAACATATTATTGTCGGAGGTGTTGCAGGAGGTGCAACGGCGGCGGCAAGGATCCGCCGGGCAGACGAGCAGGCGGAGATCATCCTTTTCGAAAAAGGGAAATACATTTCGTACGCCAACTGCGGCCTGCCGTACTATATAGGCGGTGCGATCACCGAGCGGGAAAAACTCTTTGTGCAGACCCCGGCTTCGTTCGGTGGGCGCTTTAACATCGATGTGCGGGTGGAGAACGAAGTTGTGGGTATCGACACCATAGCAAAGAGAGTCGAGGTTCGCCGTGCGGACGGATCGACGTATGCGGAAAGTTTCGATAAGCTACTACTGTCGCCGGGAGCTACGCCCGTGAGACCGCCGCTGGAGGGTATCGACTCCGAAGGCGTTTTTACGTTGCGCAACGTTGATGACACCGACCGCATCAAAAGCTATATTGCCTCGCACAAGATAAAGAGCGCCGTTATCGTGGGCGCGGGATTTATCGGATTGGAGATGGCTGAAAACCTGCATCACGCAGGAGCAGAGGTATCGGTTGTGGAGATGGGGAACCAGGTAATGGCCCCTGTCGATTTTTCGATTGCTTCGCATGTACATCAACATTTATTGCAGAAAGGGGTTCGCCTCTTTCTGGGGCAGAGCGTCGAGCGGTTCGAACGCAGTGGTAATAATATCGAAGTTTTTTTTGCGCACGGTGGGAGTATCGTAACCGATCTTGTGATCCTTTCGATAGGTGTGCGTCCCGAAATCACATTAGCCAAAGTGGCCGGCCTCAGAATCGGCGATGCGGGCGGGATCTGGGTGGACGACTATTTGCAGACCTCCGCGGCAGACGTTTATGCCGTAGGCGACGCCATCGAATTCCCACATCCGCTGACAGGCAAGTCGTGGTTGAACTATCTGGCTAATCCGGCCAATCGTCAAGGGCGCATCGTGGCGGACAACATGGTGTTCGGTAACACGACGAAATACGAGGGTGCAATAGGCACTTCGATCGCCAAGGTGTTCGATATTACGGTGGCTTCTACGGGCCTGGCCGCCAAACGGCTCAAACAGTCCGGCATTCCCTATATCAGTTCGACCACCCATTCGGCCTCGCATGCCGGGTATTATCCCGATGCGCTGCCGCTGACCCTCAAACTGACCTTCGATCCCGCGAACGGCAAACTTTACGGTGCCCAGTGCGTGGGTTACGACGGGGTGGATAAGCGCATCGACCAGATCGCACTGCTCATTAAGCGTGGCGGCACGGTGTATGACCTGCAGAAAATCGAGCACACTTATGCTCCGCCTTTCTCCTCTGCTAAAGATCCGATTGCCATTGCTGGTTATGTGGCAGGCAATATCATCAGCGGAGCGATGCCTGTGGTGACATGGAGGCAAATATCGGAAGCGGATCGCACCGATACGCTGTTTCTGGATGTGCGTACCCGGGAGGAGTTTACCTTCGGTGCAATTCCCGGAGCGGTGAATATTCCACTCGATGAACTTCGCGGCCGGATCGACGAGTTGCCGCACGACAAAGATATTTATATCTATTGCGCGATCGGATTACGAGGTTATCTGGCGCTGAAGATACTGATGGGGCACGGGTTTAACCGTGTCAAAAACCTGTCGGGCGGCTACAAAACCTATGCTACGGCGACTGCGCCGATAGTGAACACAATGGCTCCTGTGGACACTTGCTGCACGACCGGCGTGGATACCCGGCGTGTGGACGGGCAGGTCAAAACGGTGCGAATCGACGCCTGCGGGTTGCAGTGCCCCGGGCCGGTTATGAAGATCAAGCAGGCGATAGATTCGATCTCGGAGGGCGAACGGATCGAAATGGTCGCTACTGACGCCGGGTTCTCGCGTGATGCGCAGGCGTGGTGTAATACAACTGGCAACCGATTGGTATACAAATCAGAAGATAAAGGGAAATATACAGTGGTCATAGAGAAAGGTTCGTCCGATACGTGCACGGTTCTGGCTGCGGGTGGTGGCAGGGCCAAAACGCTGATCATGTTTAGCGACGACCTGGACAAGGCGCTGGCGACCTTCGTGCTGGCCAACGGCGCGGCAACCACCGGACAGAAAGTGTCGATATTCTTTACCTTCTGGGGACTGAACGTGATTAAGAAAACAGCGAAACCTAAGGTAAAAAAGGATATCTTTGGCCGGATGTTCGGCATGATGCTGCCCTCGTCGTCGCTGAAGCTCCGCCTCTCGAAGATGAGTATGCTGGGGATCGGCGACCGGATGATGCGCCACATCATGAAAAACAAGGGGATCGACTCGCTCGAATCTCTACGCCAGCAAGCTATCGATAGCGGCGTGGAATTCATAGCCTGCCAGATGTCGATGGACGTGATGGGGGTAAAGCGTGAAGAGCTGTTGGATGATGTGACTGTGGGCGGTGTCGCCACCTATATGGAACGCGCTGAAGAAGCGAACGTCAACCTGTTTATTTAATTGGTTATAGATAAGGGTTTATTGAAGAATTATTGGCTGATCGGGAGGGAAATCGTGGTCGGGACCTAAGGTGGTTGGCTCTAATTTCGTTTATGTGTGTGGGAGCGGTAGGGTCTGTACCCGACCGTCTTTTCGCCCGTGAAGAGCACGGTATGGTGCGCCTTGAGGGAGGACTTGCTGTTCAGTGTGTTCCGGATAAAGTCGGAAACGGATAAATAGTTGTTGAAAATTTTGTGTGACAAGCCGTCCTTATCTAAAAGTCAGGACAATGGATAAACTATGTAAGATCCGCGACATTCAGCGCGCAGTTAATCAATTCGAGCAGAGTTTTGATAAAGAGTATGGAATCTCTTTGAACGAGGGTATGGCGCTCTGTTCGCTGCTTAAGCAGGGGTGCCTCTCGTCGGGTGAGATAGGAGAGTTGCTGGGGCTGACGTCGTCGAACAATTCGAAGATAATGCGCTCTGTCGAGAGTAAGGGTCTGGTCGAACGCGTGATGGGCACAAAGGATAGGCGACAGATGTATTTTTCATTGACTCCGGAAGGCAAGGAGCTGATTTCTGCCATTACATGCGAGCAGGTTGAAATTTCGCCTTTGCTCCAGAAATTATTGGAGTAAACAGAAAAGAGTTCGATAGGCAGCACGGGGCCCACCGTGCTGCTGGTTGCAGACTCCATGTTGTCCGTCTTGGTTCGTTCTCTGTTTCCCGAGGTCCGTAAACCGAAATCTGCAGCACTCTTCATCCTGTCGACACGGGCCTTGCCGGGACCATCGCGCTATAGTATGCGGCAAGTTGTATGTACACAAAAGAAAAGAGGTCGCGATTTTCATCGTAACCTCTTCGTTTTCTGGTTCCTCAACAAGGACTTGAACCTTGGACCCCCTGATTAACAGTCATTATAAATCATATTTCGTTCATGTTCGAATTTATGTGTTTATTAGAGTATACATCTTAATAACAATGAATTACAAAATACACATTTTCGATATTAATGTGTATATTTGTCTTGTATTTTGATTGTTTAATGGCAAATCAAATGGCAAATGGCAAAAATGCAAAATGCTATGAAAAAGGCAAATATAAATATCATTCTGGATAAAAGGAGTCAAAAACGCGATGGCACTTACCCAGTAAAACTGATTGTTTATTACGGACAGACCAATAAACGATATAGCTTTGATCGTAATATTTCACTGATAGATAGCGATTTTGAAAAGATGTTTGCTCCTCGGTTAAAGCAGAAAGAGTTGTTGGAAATCAAAACCTACCTTGAGGCGGAAAAAGCGAGAGCGCAAAAATATGCGGATCAGCTCGGAGAGGAATTCACTTATGAACTGTTCGAGGCATTGTACAAGGACAGGCAGATTGTCAGAGCAGCCCGTACACAAAAGCAGAAAATCTACACTTTATTCGAGGAACATATTGCCAACCTGAATGCCGCCGATGCAATCGGAAGCGCATCGGCATATTCCACCGCCATGCGGTCTTTTCAGACATTTGCGCCGAATCTGGCAATTAAAGATATTACGCCGCAATTTTTATATAAATACGAGAAATGGGTTACCGACAGCGGACGGAGTATCACGACGGCAGCCATATATTTACGTGCTTTACGGACCATCGTAAACATTGCCAAAGACCGGGGATTGATCACGCATACGAACTATCCGTTCGGGGCGGCCTCGAAAAAGAAATACGAGATACCCGAGGGCCGCAACATAAAGAAAGCCCTTGCGAAAGAAGAAATACAGAAAATCCGCGATGCGAAGGATTTAACGGACGAGGCCCGCTATGCACGCGATATGTGGCTGTTCAGCTTTTATTGCAACGGAATGAACATGGCCGACATTTACCGACTGCGGTATGAAGATATTGCCGATGGCTTTATCCATTTTGTCCGGACGAAAACACAACGTACACAAAAGGACAAAACCCCTGTCGAGGTCTACCTGTGCGACCCAGCGCGGGATATTATCGAGCGATGGGGCGTGAAGCCCGTAACTCCTCGGCAATACATATTCCCGGTATTGAACGACCTGATGACATCCGAAGATAAGTTTAGGATAACCCATAATGCCACCCGGAGCGTGAACCAATACATGGAAACCCTTTCCCGGCGATTAGGGCTGTCGGTTAAGGTGACCACTTATACTGCCCGACACAGCTATGCGACTCTCCTGAAAAACATTGGAACCTCCATCGAGGAAATCGCGGAGAACCTCGGCCACAGCAATATTACCACGACCAAAAGCTACCTCGCTTCGTTCCCGCAGGAGCATAAAAAAGAAACGGCAGAGAAATTAGTCGCTTTATTGTAGTTTTATATATTTGCAAGATCATTTTATAAATTAATTTATGGCTCTACCTATATTTATCATTATACATCTCTTGATGCACTAATAAATGGAATCATAAGGCCCCAAAATGAGATGGCAACATATGAAGATAATGAGATATGTATGTGGGCCACGCATTGTAATTACTTAAATGACCCAACCGATGTTTTTTTTGGTGATACCCTTATAAAGAAATATCCTGCTTTTAAGGATATATATAGTAATGAGTTTGTAAACTCATCTACCAATAAATTAAGGGCATATTACATTATTTCCTTTTCGGAACAATTAGACGATTTATCAATGTGGAGTATGTATGGCAAAAATGGAACGGGTGTGATGTTAGCCTTTGATTTCCAAGAAACTATATGTCATCCATCTTTTGTTGATTACCTCCATTGCTGTTGTTATGAAGGAAAAGGCGTGGCAAATCTTTGTGAACGCATAAAAAAGAGGCTTCAACAATTTGAGTCGGATAATAGTATTCCTTCTGAATATAAAGAAGAGGGACCCCGCAAACTCGGATTTCTGCATGGTTATATCCATGCATACTCTCGCTTGATAAAATCAAAAGCTTACAAGCATGAACAAGAATGGAGAATCCTTATTCCTCTTGACCAATATAAAGGCAAAGTTCTATTTAGGTCTAGGGCAGGAATGTTAATCCCATATATAGAAGTATTTTTCCCTAAAAGATTGTTGAAATCAATTTGGATTGGCCCAACTCAAAACATGGAGCTGTCAGAGATATCATTAAGAATGTTTTTAGATCAGAACGATTTAAAAGAAGTAGAAATACATAAATCTAAGGTTCCATACCGCATTTAATAAATGTGATTTCTTTGCCCATATGTGACTTATGATGACAATACACGACATGGTTCAGTTTTGGTTATCAAATGTTAGGAATACCCGAAAAGACATCTTACCTTTGTAGTGATAGGGCCTGTTATGTCAGGTCTGTATTGTAAATTAAACATTTAACCATCATGGATAATCCGTTTGAAAGTCTGAACAGGCGTTTAGACAGATTGGAGAACCTGATCCAGTCGGTATTAACGAACATCATTCCCCAACAAACTCAGAACCACTGAAGAGAATCTTCCATCCCCAAACTGATCAAAGTCGATCAGGCGGCAGAGCTTACCGGCTATAAGCGCGGTTACATCTATGAACTCATCCACCGCAACGCCATCCCCTTCATAAAACGGGGCCGCTCCGTCCGTTTCGATCCGCAGGAGTTAGAATACTGAATGAGGGCCGGACGTCCCAATATGATTCAATCTACCATTAATCGTATGCGTGAGGAGAACGAGAATAAGGATGAGATGACGAAATACTGAGCGGAGAAAACAAACACTCCCGCACTAGACTCTTCTAAGAAGATGAGGTGCGCGTATGATGACGTAAACAATATCCTATTATTTGTATTTTCAGCATTTGTAGAAAAGGTTCTGTTCTATCCGAAACGACCGACCGCGCGTTAATGGAAATATTTTCAGATCAATGTAACAGTCCAATTTATCAGTCCGTTACATTATATTGGAGGACGTTTTTACAACTTTTCAAAGAAAACACAGTAAGGACGAAAACCTAACAGTAACCGGATAGTTATATGATACAAGATCAGTGTTCTCCGATAACCGGAACCAACGGCGAACACACTTTCTTATTGACGACCATATCCCGCATGACAGCTGTGTCGTTGAAGTTACATTTCGGATCAGATCGCTGTAATTATCCGTACCGTCTTCTCTCTGGTGATAATATACTTTTACAGAGATGCAATTGCGATGTTCGAACAGGGTATTCAAAAGAGTCCAGTCCGAGTTTTCGCAAAAATGTCCCATGATGAGCACTTGGTACGGTTGGAATTCTATAAAACTCAATAATTTCCGGTAATTTCCCGTTAGCCGGTTGCTATTTTGTGTGCTTTGTCGAAGCCATTTCCGACGAGGATAATTCTGTTCATAATAACCATTTCAATATATGTCTCTAAGTTACTGAAAAAATCGTTTGAACATTGAACGATTTTCCACAATCGAATGTACGATCGTAGCGACAAAGAATCTCAGAAAACTCGAAATATTGATGTCCTGAATGACGATGCAAGAACGTATACACCGAGAACGGCTTGTTGGAACGCCCGGACCAGACGGCAAAAAAGTCTACTCTCAGAGTCCGTATATTTTTGTAGGAACAAGCCACTAAAATACATCGATCCGAACGGAACGGTCATTATAGATATTAGAATTTGTACGAGAATTTGGTTTGCCGCGTAGACGATGGCAAGGATGCCGAATATTCGATGCTGAACATTTTCGGAAAATCAATCGAAAGTCAAAACAATGATCGCTGACGAAACAATTGTTAACATCTTAATTAACAAAATAATAAAAAGTGAAAAGTATAGATAACGAAGCAAGGGTTTGAATTATCAAACCCTTGCTTCGTTATTTTATTTCTTCGAACGTTTTATTTCTTATCGGACTTTTGTTCCTGTCTGTCGATTTCCTCGACCACATTGAGCAGCGCCCCCTGCGGTTCGGCACAGCCGTCCGATAGGGCGAACAGATCCTCGAAGATCGTGTCGATGTCGTAGACGGTTCGGAGCTCCTTGCGGAAGGTAATATGCTGCTTCCCTTTGCGGTTGAGCGCGCATTGCATCACCTCGACGAACATATCGCCCGTCTTCGTATCGTCGAGCACGAGGGAGGGTTGCCCTCACGGAAACCGACGAGCGCCGCACACTTTCCCGAAATGCGCTTCGACAAGCCGACTCGAAAACCGTCCCACCGGAACATGGAAAACACGGCGTCCTGTCCCTGCCCGCCCCCTGTGATCGCAGGTGTGGTATACGGCGAAGAGAACGGGAACACCATGTTGAACGATGCAATAAAAAGAAGACGGAACCGGCGATGCTACAAAAGAGAACCGTGAATACCGCAAATCCGTTGACAGGGCCATCGGAAACGCAAGGAAGTGGAAAAACATCCCGTAACCGCCCGCCAATTCCCCATTTGAGATAATGTCTTCCAATCATGGTAGTGTGCCGTAATGTTGAACACCAGCAGTATGGCACACTGCGGTTTTATGCGCTCTCCCCGTTAGCCCCCCATTGCGTCCCTTGAGTCCAAAGTAATTTTGCAAACAAAACGGAAGTCTTCAAAAGACTAAATGCCAAAGTGTTCCGCACCGTCGCAGTAGGATTTGGAAAATAATTAAAACAATAAACGAACAGAGGGTGGACCCGTCGTCGGGGCGAAGGCGCAGACCCTCATAGACTTCCTTCGCGGCTGTTCTCCCTAAGAGGCCGATTCCATCCGGGTAATGGTCGGTTCCGGGGCGGGCCATGGCAAAACCGCGACGATTGAGACGATCGATACGCCGCCAGCGGGAATAAAAACGGATGTCAAACCGGAACGGGGTATCGGGCAGGATTGCACCGGACATGGAAACTTTCATTCAAGATAAGCCCTGCAAACCGTCGCGAACCATTCCGTCATCACGTTTCCTGATTTTTACTGGATGGTGCAAAACATAAGGAACAAGGAGACAATGACCACAACACTGTCAGTAACCATGCACAATTTTATGAGCTGTTGGCGCGCATGCAGTCTATCTCTGGCCGGGACGGTTCGTTCCGCAGGTCGCAGAAGGTACAGGTCGGACAGTTCCGATTCACGGAAACCGGCCTCGCGGAAGAGTGGAGCATAGGGAAGAAGAAAGTCCGAAACCTGCTTGCCACGCTGGAGAAGCTGGTAACGGTAAACGCTTCCAAAACCGCTTCCGTTGCACTTGCATATAAGGACTGGACGGACACACTGGGCGATGATGTCAGTAATCCTTGCGGATCACCCCGGATGGCGTTTAAACGGTACTTAAATAACTACGGGAACCTCTTTTATCCGGCAGAGGAAATTTGATTTTTCAAAAATTGACGAGGCACTTCCGAGTGCCGAAATGATACAGCGGGAAGACCGTGCGACAAACACGTTAGAGGACAATTATAAGGCCGTCCATGTGCTTTGTGACGTGGTGGAAAAGCTTGAAAACATACTCTTGGAAGCCCTGCCCGAAATGGACGGGGCTGTTTCTTCTTTGCTGTTATTGTCTTCCATAAACTTAAAGTATATAATTCATGGCAACAGTGAAAACGAAATTCCGTGCATCCTCTTCCGAAACGAAAGAGGGCACATTGTTCTATCGAGTGATTCACAACCGGGTGGCCAGACAGATTCACACCGGCTATAAACTTTATCCACAGGAATGGGATGCAGAAAGCGAGGAAATCGTTTTTCCACCCGGTATCGGGGAAATGCGTCTAAATTATCTGGTTTCCTTGAAAAGCGCTTTGGCGGAAGATGTCAGGCGTTTCAAAGGCATCCTCTCCCGCTTCGAAGGAGCGGCCCGACATTATACGGCCGAAGAAGTGGCGGAATGTTTCCTTGTCTCAGCGGACAGCGGAGGGTTTATGTCGTTCGGCCGTGAACTTGTGCGGCGGTTGAAACAAATCGGCAAAATGCGTACTGCCGAGCGTTATACGACCGTCCTGAACAGTTTCGGACGGTTTCTCAGGGAGAAAGATATTCCTTTGGACGAGGTGGACTCCCACTTGATGGTCGAATATGAAATCTTTCTGCATGCGAATGATGTGTGTCCGAATACCTCGTCCTACTATATGCGGGGATTGAGGGCCGTCTACAATCGTGCCGTCGAAAAGGAACTGACCATGCAGCGCAGTCCCTTCAAGCATGTCTATACAGGAATCGACAAGACCGTGAAACGTGCCGTGCCCCTGAAAGTCATCCGGCAGATCAGGGCACTCGACCTGACATTGTTCCCGGCCATGGACTTTGCGCGGGACATCTTCATGTTCTCGTTCTACACACGCGGAATGTCGTTCGTGGATATGGCCTACCTGAAAAAGAAGGACCTGCAAAACGGCATCCTCTCGTATCGCAGGCAGAAGACGGGCCAACTGCTTTTCATCAAATGGGAAAGACCGATGCAGGAGATCATCGACAAGTACGATACGGGCGGGACCCCCTATCTGCTGCCAATAATAAAGAATGTGGATACGGATGAACGCCGGCAATACAAAAATGCCGCCCATCTGGTCAATGAAAAACTCAAAAGGCTCGGTGAAGAACTGGGATTGACCATACCCTTGACGAGTTACGTGGCCCGCCACGCGTGGGCTTCCATCGCCAAAAGCAAGAACGTGCCGCTGGCAACCATCAGCGAGGCGATGGGACACGATTCCGAGAAAACCACGCGCATTTATCTGGCTTCACTGGATACATCCGCTGTGGATAAAGCCAACAGTCAGATATTGAAATCTTTATAAGAACGAGGGCGCCGGGTTTTGTCGAGCAGTTATAAAGTTCTCTTTTTAAGAGAAATATCATACATATGCAAAATTAATGAACATGCGGCAAACAAAGAATCTCCGACAACTAAAAAAATAATTTTCCGAACAAACAACAACGGTATTCAGCCATCTGTGCAACCCGTAAAGTTCTCTTTTTAAGAGAAATATCATACATATGCAAATATAGTGAAAATGCTAAAAATGACAATGAAAACCGATTTTTTATCGGTTTTCAAAAATAAATCGAGCCGGATGTTGAGCGGATACGGGAATTTGTTGTGCAAATCGGCCATCCTTTAACTATAACTTCCTGAAAATAAAGCGATGTTATTGCTGTCTTTCTCTTAAAAAGAGAAGTGATTAGATATACATAAATACTGTAACATCGAAATGGATATAAGAGTAAAATTGACTGTCATAGCTGTCATGCTGACGATGTTTTCGAGCGTCAAGGCGCAGGATGTAGCGTTGAAGACCAATCTTCTCGCCGATGGCTTCTTAAACCCGAACATCGGTATCGAAGTGGGGCTCGCCCCCAGGTGGACATTGGACGTGAGCGGGCAGTTCAACGGATGGACGCTTTCGCATGACCGTCGCTGGAAGCATTGGGCGGTACAGCCGGAAGTCCGCTATTGGTTATGCGACCGCTTCGGCGGACACTTTTTCGGTGCGCATTTACATGGCGGGCAGTACAACATTGGCGGTATCGACGGTAAAATCGATTTTCTGGGCACTGACGCCCGCAAACTCAAAGACACCCGCTATCAGGGCTGGTTCGTCGGTGCGGGCGTGGCATACGGCTACGCGTGGATACTGGGGCGCCATTGGAATCTCGAAACCGAAATCGGTTTTGGCTACTCTTATACCCGCTATGACAGGTATCGGTGCACCGGATGTGGCAAAAAGATCGAGACCGACAAGCCCCACCACTACGTGGGACCCACCAAGGCGGCCCTTAATCTGGTTTATCTATTCTAAAAGTAACGAATATGAAGGGAACGATATTCATACTGGCAACCCTTCTGGGCATAGGAAATATGTCCAGAGCGGTAGCGCAAAACACAGAAAACATTATACCCGGTGTTTCCATCGGGAAGTTTAATATGGACCGTAACGGCAAATATCTTACCGTAGAGATGGATGTCGATTTGACCGCATTGAATGTGGACGCCAATCGTGCCGTACTGCTTACCCCGCGATTGATCAACGGCGCGGATTCTCTAGACTTGCCGTCGATAGGTATCTACGGACGCCGTCGGTATTATTATTATGTACGAAACGGTATAAGTACCATTTCGGGCGAGTCGGAGAAGGCATTCCGAGTATCGGAAAAACCGGAACGATTGGAGTATGACAACCTTATTCCCTACGAAGAATGGATGAACGGAGCCACGCTCACGGTTCATCGTAGCGACTGGGGATGTTGTCAGACGATATTAGCGCAATACGAAGGCGAGCTGGGAAGACACCATGAGGCTTTTTTCCCCGAACTGGTATTCGTGCAGCCGAAGGCAGAAATCATGAAGAGCCGCTCGTTGTCCGGCTCGGCGTACATCGACTTCCCTGTGGATCAGACGGTGATTTATCCCGATTATCGCCGCAATGCGGATGAATTGGGCAAGATACAAGCGACCATCGACTCCGTGCGCAGTGACAAGGATGTCACCATCACTTCCGTATGGTTGAAGGGTTTCGCTTCTCCCGAAAGTCCCTACAAGCACAACACGGAACTTGCCGTCGGACGTACCGCTGCGCTCAAAAAGCACATAGGACAGCTATACAGTTTTGCGGATAGCATCATACAGACCGATTACGAGCCGGAGGACTGGGCCGGATTGCGCCGTTACGTGGAACAATCGAACATCGACCACCGTGCGGAGATTTTGGCTTTGATAGACAGCGACATGGAACCGGATGCCAAAGAGGCGAAAATCAAGCGCACTTACCTGGAAGAATACCGCTTCATGTTGCAGAATTTCTATCCCGCCTTGCGTCATACCGATTACCGCATCGACTACAACATCCGCACGTTCAGCGAGGTGGAGGAAATAAAGCGCATCATGGCGGAGCAGCCGCAGAAATTGAGCCTGAACGAGTTCTATCTCGTTGCCGGAAAGTATGAACCCGGCACGGACGAGTTCACGGACGTCTTCCAAACGGCAGTGCGCATGTTCCCGAACGATGAGACTGCCAACCTGAACGCCGCCAATGCCGCCATCCGCAGGGATGATTTCGGGACGGCACGCAGGTATCTCGACAAAGCCGACGACTCCGCCGAAGCTGTCTATGCACGCGGAGCGCTTGCTGTGCGGGAGGGAGATTACGACACGGCACGCCGCTACCTCGGCAAGGCGAAAGAGATGGGACTCGAACAGGCCGGCAGGACGCTCGACGAACTGAACGAAAGATTGCAATGACCTCAAATAGACAGAATAAACCAAGAGATAAGGAATAATATTTTCAAATATTTTAATTTATCGACAATGAAAAGAGATTTTTTATTTATGTCCATGCTGGCAGCCCTGTTTATGGCAGGATGCTCACAGAAGGAGATTATTTCTAACGGTGAGAACAACGGTAACGGTGAGACCAATACCAGCTATATGGCCGTAAACCTGGTGTCCTCTGATGAGCCTGGTACCCGTGCCATGAACGGTTACGAGGATGGAAGTGAAGATGAAAACGATGTTGAGAAAGTCCGTTTTTATTTCTTCACCGCGAACGGCGCCAAAGCTAACGTTAAGCTTTTAAACGGCAGCTATGTAAACTTCTATGATTGGGAACCCACTGATGCGGATCAGACGTTTCCTGACGGAAATGGCAGCGATGATGTCGGCAGTAAACTCAAGGCCACGATTGTCATCAGTACCAAGGACGGAGACAAACTTCCGCAGAGAATTGCGGCTGTGCTGAATCCTCCCAGAAATGATGATGGTGATGTCCTTTTGGGGAATACATCAATGAGCCTTACCGATCTGAAGACTATTGCCGATGATTATGCCGCCACCGGTCTGACCCAAAAAGGCAAATTCGTGATGTTCAATTCCGTATATGGGAAAAATAGCGCAGAGGTATGTACTGTCCCTATCGAGTCTAACCATCTACAGAAGACTGAAGCCCTTGCCAAGGCCAACCCCGTCACAATCTATGTTGAGCGTAGCGTGGCCAAGGTCAGCGTTGCCCTGGGTTCTGCTGTAAGTGCTGCCGGCAGTGACAAACTGGCACTGAAAGATAAGGATGGTAATGACCTCAAAGTACCAGTAGGTGGAGAACAGGTTTACCTGAAACTCAACGGTTGGAGCCTGACTGCCGAAACCGATGAGGGCAGACTGGTCAAGGCTATTGATCCCTCATGGACAAGTAGTTGGTGGAACGGCACACACCGCAGTTTCTGGGCCATCAATTCTGAGGATGCCACGAACGAGTATAATACTTACAACAACACTATCAATAATGCCTTTAGCACTTCATTGTACACCAATGAGAATGCTTTGGATTATGTCTCAAGCCCTATCAACCGCACCAAGGTTATCCTCAAGGGTACTCTTTGTAAGGCAGACGGTACAACGCCTTTCACTATTGTAAGACACTTGGGTATCTATTCAGCCGACACATATTCTACGACCGAGTCTTCAAACCTCCCCGTATTGAAGGCAAGTATTCTCAATCAATTGACAGCCGGTGGATATACTTACTATTCGGGAGACAACACGACACGTACGGGGCTTAGTGCCAGCGATCTTCAGATTGTAATCGTGGGACAGACAACATCCGAGCCAAGCGATGGAAAAGCGCGCAACTGCTATGTATATGCCCAGCTGACAGAGGCCGCAAAAGGGAAGACGTGGTACACTTCTTCAAACACCGCCGTGACAGCAACTGTTTCATCCGATGTTATTAACGGCAAACTTGCAGACAAGAATATAGTTGACAGGGCTCTGGTCTGGAAGTCCGGTATGACCTACTATTACTATGATATTGTTCATCATAAAGAAGCTAGTCAAACCAACGAAACAGCTACCAAAGGTGTAGTTCGCAACCACGTCTATAAAACAACCGTGACTAAGATCGCCGGTCTCGGCACCCCTGTTTACGATCCTGACCAGGTAATTTATCCCGAGAAGCCCGAAGACAATGATCACTACATCGCTGCTGAAATCGATATCCTGTCTTGGCGTATCGTCAATACCGACTATAATTTGACATGGTAATATGAACCCGAACGCCCGAAGGCGTTCCTGATACATACAGTGTGGGAGGCAGTTCCCGTCTCCCACACATACTAATTAAACAGAATAACAAATACAGTACCCGCCCACCGGTACACAAAGAAGGTGTGGCCTTGGAGACCTGAATACAGAGACAGGTAACCCACTTGACGAGAAAATCCGGATGCGGAAGTTCCGCACATCATAATATACAAGTAACACAGGTATAAACCATACGATCAAGAAAGAGTAAACGATATGGATATACGGGCATTGATAAGGAATGTGGCGGCCAAGATCTGCGCGGTGTCAGTCTGCCTGTTGGTTCTTCTGTCATGCAGCAACAACTGGCTCTACGAAGAAGAAGGCGATTGTTCGGTGTATTACCGACTCAGATTCCGCTACGACAGGAACCTGAAGTGGGCGGACGCTTTCGCCAACGAGGTTTCATCGGTTCACCTGTATGCCTTCGACAAATCGGGCGTACTGGTATGGCAGCGGGAAGAACAGATAGATCCGTCGACGGCGGAAGATTACTTGATGTTGCTTGACCTGCCCTCCGGCGACTATCGGCTGTTGGCGTGGTGCGGTCTGCGGAACAACGGCGAGCGCGAAGAGTCCTTCTCCGTACCCGAAGCCCTTGTCGGCAAGACTCGCATCGAGCAGTTGCAGTGCGCGTTGAACCGCCAGCATGGCGAGTCCGGCGCATACAGCAACGAGAGACTTTATCGTCTCTTTCATGGTACTTTGGATGTGTCGCTGCCTTCTGACGATGACGGAGGCAGTTACGACTATACCATGTACCTGACCAAGAATACCAACCATATCCGCGTCATACTGCATCATCTATCGGGAGAAGATGTGAATGTCGATCAATTCAACTTCCATATAGAAGACGAGAACGGGTTGATGGCTCATGACAACGAGTTGCTGGAAGACGAGAACATCACCTACCGTCCTTGGAAACTGCAGAACGGCGAGGCTGGAGTGGGAAAAGAGGATACCCGTGCCATCATCCATGTAAAGGGTGCCATCGCCGACCTGACCGTGGGACGTATGATGGAAACACATCGTGAGAAGATGTTTCTGACCATCGCCAGCAAGGAAGACGGCGAAACAGTGGCCCGCATCCCGGTGATAGACCATGCGCTGTTGGCAAAGGACTATTACGAGGAGGAGTACAATCGCACGATGACCGACCAGGAGTTCTTGGATCGCGAGGACGACTATGTGATGACATTTTTCCTCGACGAGAACAACCAGTGGATCAACAGCTACATACTGATTCACTCTTGGCGGGTGGTGTTGAGTAACGTTGAAATCGAATAATCAGGAAGAAGAATTGGACTGATGAAACCGAACATTATACAGAGCATTGCAGTCTGCCTGGCAGCATTCGCACTGTTTTTTATGATGGCGTGCAGCAGTCAGGAAGAATCTATACAGAACACTACGGAAGCTGCTTTGTATTTGAACATAGAGCCAATTGTACAGACGAGGTCGAGACTGGCGGAACTGCAACTGCCCGACAACGAGAAGATGAAAAGCGTGCGCGTCATCGTCCTGCATGCGGCTGACGGAACGGTGGAACATAACCGGTACTTTTCGCTGGAGGGTGCGCAAGCACAGAAATACATCTTACTCAAGGTAAAATCCAATGAAAAGAAGAAGATTTTCCTTTTCTCCAATGAAGAGAGCGTATCGGCCATAGAAGGCGTAACAGGCAGTGAGAGCAAAACGCTGACCGCTTTCTTCAACAGTTATACAGAGAATATGTCCGGGTTTGAAACCGCAGTGAACAGCCTCTATTTCGCTCCGGATTACACGGACGGGAAACCCATTCCGATGTCCTCCATGTATGAGATAGATTTCCCTGAAAAAGGAAATTTCGACGGGACGTTCTACGTGGTACGTGTCGCCACCAAGTTCGTGGTGAATTTTATGAACTGGCGTGGAGAGGAAATAACCGTGAACAATTTCACCATAGCGAGCCATGCCGACAAGAACTTTCTGATGGCTCATGTCAATGACAGCGAACAGAACGAGCTACTCTTCAAGGGGAAAACTTGGATAAACTGGTTGAAAGAGGTCTCCGACGCCTCGTCCGAGAATGACGATTACGCCACTACGGAAGCCGCCGGCTGGTTGAAGGACTACCGGTTACCCGCACAAGCGGATAAGACAAAGACCTATACTTATGGGACTGTTATTGTAGGTGTACCGACAGTTGATATAGACCACCCTGAAAACTCAAAACCGGGTGTAGCGAACAATACTCCCGTTTTCTACCTGCCCGAGAGCATGAATCCCAAGGCGGGGGTAACAGATGGCGAGCAGGAGTACACCCTGACAATTAATATAGACGGAAGGACTGAACCTTTTGTCTACACGCTGCCCAACTTAAAGGCGCTTTTCCGCAACACCCATGTCGTGGTGAACATAACATTATATAATCGTAATGAAATCGTAGTGGATGTGATTCCATACAGCGAAAAATTCCTTTATCCAGAATTTGGATTGTAAAACGACAAATGGAAAGAAGTAAAAGGAATATTATGAAGAAGAGTTTTATACAATATATAATTGTTTTCCTGATAAGTTTTACCGTTACAGGTTGTCAGGAAGAATTTCTGGAGGAAGAAACCATAGGCGAAGGCAAGGCAATGGTTTCCGCTACATTGGACTTCAAGCCCATGTCCTCGGCACTTGCCCGTACACGGGCTGCCGGAGATGCCCTAAAGGATATCAGCTCTCTGCATGTATTGTTGTATGATTACGAAACAAAGGCCCTGAAAAAGAGCTGGAAGATAGAAGGATATACCCTGTCCGATGAAGACCGTACAAATCCGGATGCGGAAAACGGGCGCAGCGCGGAAGAAAAAACGAAACGCGCCAGTTTCAAGCTGCCGGAAGAAATCGAATTCGGTCATTATTATATGTATGCCGTAGCGAATATCCCCGATTTACTTGAAAACTATTCTGACGCCATACAAACCGTGGACGGTCTCAAAAGTATTTCTCTCGTATGGGATTCTGAAAAGATAACCGCCAATGGCCAGATGATAGGCTTTTTTACAAAACAGTCAATGCCCTCTCTATCAGCGGACGACGAGTTACTTGTAGTGAATGAAAAAAGCGTAAAACTCCACGCGTGGGTGCGCCGTGCGGCTTCCAAAGTAACCATCGCATACGACGGTAAGAATCTCAAGAGTGGTGTATCCATCTATATTATGGCAGCCACCATAAAAGATATACCCAGATCATGTCCATTGGGAATGCCTAATACACCTGTCCACATTGATTCGCTCATACATGACGGAGGAATTATAAAATATTTCGATGGTGATGTCCAACCCGATGTAGACGGTTTCTTCGACAACTATAAGGCCGTTGTCACTAATCAGACACAGACATATGGGTCGGATCATTCGGAAACGGCTGAAGCCCTCTTCTTCTACGAAAATATGCAGGGCGAGGGTAAGAACAAGGCGCAGACGGCTCCCGGACCAGGAAATAACAACGGCAATGACCATGCCATCGGCTATCCCAATCCGGATAAAGATGTCGAGGGTTCCGGCTGGAAAGACAACAAACCCTGCGGCACCTACATCGAGGTCAAGGCGATATACCGATCGACAAATACCGAACGGCCAGGAACCGGAATCATAACTTATCGCTTCATGCTCGGCAAAAACATAACCACCAATTATGATGCAGAGCGTAACCATCACTACAAACTGACCCTGAAATTCAATAATTTCGCCAATGATTATGACTGGCATATAGAATACAAGGAACAGGTTCTTGAGGTGACAGAGCCTAAAGTGATGAATTATCAGGGAAAGGTCTTCGTCCCTGACAATTCATTGCCCAACCGGGGGCATACGTTCAGTGACAAGAATACAGTCACGGTCACGAGCTATATGGAGGAGGACGAGAAAATAAAGATGGATTTCTCGATAAAGTACCGTGACTCCGATAAAGCGGATTTTTCCGATGCTTCCGAGTGGCTCGAATGCGTTATTGAAGATGGCGATGTCCCATATGAGAAAAAGGTAGGGTTCAGAGTCAAAGAAGAGCGACTGCAACCCGATGAAAAAATAGACATAAATGCCAATCTGCAATCCGCTCCCTCGAAAGGTTCTAAAGACGCCCCTTATAATCTCGCGGGCTTGAACGGTTCGGACAACATTGTCTGTACGGCTAACTGCTATATGGTCGATGCTCCGGGATGGTATATTCTGCCTTTGGTATATGGCAACGCGATCCATAACGGAGTAACGAATGATAACTCCTATAAATATACCGGCGGAAGTACCGGCAGCAATATCCTGTCAGTGTTCAGGAACCATCTCAACAATGGAATTACAGATCCTTACATCAAAAACAACGCCGGCTGCAAACCCGCAAGTGCAGCATTAATATGGCAGGATGTACAGGACCTTTTGATACCAAACGATGCTTGGTATGCTGATAAGGATAACCCTCCAACGTATTTACCGGATGCTTACAATGGAAAAGGTGGAATTAGGTTCTTTGTTGATGGAACAAAAATCAAGCAGGGAAACGCCGTGATAGCAGTGAAAGACGAGAATAATCTCGTGATGTGGAGTTGGCACATCTGGGTAACCCGTCTTGATGTCGAGGACAGCGACAAGATCATCAAGGTTACCGCTCACGATGCCAATCGCAAGTTTGAATTCATGCCGATGAATCTGGGCTGGTGTTCTGCGGACGGAGAGGAAATAAAGTATTACAAAGAACGCGAGTGTGAGGTGAAGTTCACTTCCGGTGATAAGACTCAGACGATAAAGATTGTTAAAAAATCACACATGGCTTTCACCCGTGGTAACAATCCCTACTACCAGTGGGGACGTAAAGACCCGTTCGCCCCTGCGATAGGGAATATCGATGCCAATAAGCCGAAATGGGATTACAGAGGTTGGTCGGATAATCGAAACCCACCCAGAATTTCTGATGATACAGATGGGGCGGATGATACGAAGCGTCTAACCACACGCGAGGCTCTGTATCTACTTATCCAGAAGCCTGATACATGGCATAACCCGCCACGCAAACCGGGAACCATCACAGATTGGATAAGTAACAACGAAACTTACGCTAATCTGTGGGAAGGACGTCCCGGAACAGACCCCAACGCCACTATTTTCAAGACCGTGTACGACCCGTGCCCGGTAGGTTATCAGGTATCCCACTATAACGCTTTCACCGGCTTCACTACTACAGGCGACAACACCTCTTACCCTCCCGAATGGTATGACGTACGGGTTGAAAACATCGCGGACTACGATGAGACGACCAAGTCTTGCGGAGTATATTCGGATTATTTGTATGAGTTTTATACAAATCCCGACAAGTTCCAGTCGATCATATTCCCCCAATCCGGTTACAGGGACTGGGACGACAAGGCAAACACGTATCATTTCAATGTGATCGGCTATGTCTGGGCAGCGGGAAATGTGAGAAATGACGACAACAACTCTTATAACTTCGAGTTTTCGCGCATGGATGAAAAAGGCAATAGCTATATCCGCCCGAAAAATACCTTCTATCCCTGTGATGGCTTCCCGGTGCGTCCGGTCCGCAACGGCAACCACGGCATAAACATGCCTTAACTCCTGCCGTTATACAGGATGTCGAGTCTCGTCGCTGGAACCGCACCGTACTGTCAATATGGTCGTGAAAGAAATATGCGAACAGGAGGAATTGGAAAACCTCATGATTGCCCTCGCCTCCGGCAATGCAGAAGAGTTGGACGTGTATTGCGACGAGGACAAGGTCATCCGCGTTCATAACGATTTGCGGCTTAGCCTATTCTTGAAAAGTTGCGGACGGGCAGCGGGGACGCTTTCCCGTTGTTGCCGGATGCGGCTGCTCCCGGCGACAGCCGAACCGGTTTCATTCACCGAGGCTGCCCCGCTCCTGTCTGTCGATTTCCTCGACCACGCCGAGTAGCGCCCCCTGCGGCTCGGCGCAGCCGTCCGATAGGGCGAACAGGTCCTCGAAGATCGTGTCGATGTCGTAGACGGTTCGGAGCTCCTTGCGGAAGGTAATATGCCGCTGTCCTTTGCGGTTGAGCGCGCATCGCATCACTTCGACGAACATGTCGCCCGTCTTTGTATTGTCGAGCACAAGGGAAGTCAGGTATCTTTCCTTGTAAAATACCGTCACTACGGCCACCGTGCGTTTTGTTTCGTTTGGTTCCATAAGTCGTATGTTTTCTGGTAAAAGAGTTCAGGGAAAAGGAACGGCCGTTTCTCTCAAGGGCCGGGGCTCCCTACGGATCCGCCGGAAGGGAAGCCGCTTCCGAATCGCTTGCCGGCTCCTGCGACATCGGCGGTGTTTCAAATCGAGGGAATGTCCGTTAAGTTCACCTCGGTTCGCAGGCAATGGTCACGGTTCTCCAAAACCTTCACCGTTGGCACTGGATGTCCGGTCCGGTTCGCCGAAACGGCCGTTCGAAAACAAGATATTTAAAAATACGCGTGCCGCCGGTCCGAAGGGCGGCTTTTAAACTGTATATATCCTTTCCGGACATTGTTCTGTCGATCCGAAAACAAAATATTTGCAAAAGGGGAAAATCGCGGCATGGGTTTGCCCAGCCGACCGCCCTCACGGAAACCGGCGAGCGCCGCACACTTTCCCGAAATGCGCTCCGACAAGCCGACCCGAAAACCGTCCCACCGGAACATGGAAAGCACGGCGTCCCGTTCCTGTTCGCCCCCTGTGATCGGCCTAACTGACAGATAGATCGGAAAAGACGGGAACGCCGTGCGGAATGGTACGACGAAAAGAATGAGGAACCGACGGCGATGCGAACCGTCATTTCCTAAGCGAACAGGCTCGGAGCCCCGTTTCTGTTCGTTCCTTGCGGATGCTGCCGATAAGGAAAGTAACGAGGCGAACGGGAATCCTGTACCGGACGGATCGACCATAAGAGAACACCACCCCTGCTGCCGGAAAAGCCGGGTGCTGCCGAAACATGACCGGGCAAGAACCGGTACGGCGACGACTACACGTCGACCGCACCGTCCGGAGGCGGCGGGCTGTGTTTCCGCCGGAGCGGAAGAATCGGTAAATCGGGACGGAGGCCATAACATACTGTCGGAGGATGACGAGTGAAGGAATCGGGCATCGGTCGTCCTGCGCAGCTCCTGGCGAGACAGACAATAAAAAGCGAGGGCGCAGGTACAGTCCCTTTGGGTCGGCCTTCGGAGCCTTCTCTGGTAACTGTCCTTACGCCCAAGCCAGCCCCGACCTTATTACGGTCGGGACATAGCTCAGGTTCGGACAAGATTTACGCCAGAGAAAACCTGCTATGAGTTAATACCGCATAACAGTCCGAAGTTTACCCAAAGGCATAAAGGTTGTCTTAACCTTTAAAATAAATATGTTACGGTCGAAACCGTTTTCTTTTCAGCGAAGATACCATAACTTTTCGTCTTTTGAAAGTTTCGAATTCACCGGAAAACGAAGCGGCGCGGGCATTGTACTTATACATACATAAGGCTCTGGTAAACCGTTGAGAATATAAGCACAAGAGGCCCACGCCGAAAGCATGGAATCTCAATTAATTTCCTCGCATTTGGCATGAGCCAAAAAATGTGAGGGCTATTGTGCTTTGCTTCTCAAATTTTACCAGAATTTTATGTATTGCAAAGCCGACAAACCCGCCGTTTCCGGCGAATCGTTCGTTTCAAAGGTAGCGACATTTTGTAAATATGCAATAATGCTGCAATATATTTCAGCTTTTTTATTGCAATTCGATGGCCTTTTAGCCTATTCCCGGTCATAAAATGCTGTTTTCGGCACCATTCCCATTGCGCAGGCGAATATAAGGCGTGTTTCCCGGACCTTTCCGAGATTTCCGGGGAAAAATCATCCTTGCCTTACGGCTCCGGTATTTTTTCCCCGGAAACCTCGCCGGTCCGAACACGCCTCTCTCTGCCTGCGACAATGGGAAGTCCGGCTCCGAATGCCGGATTGAATAAAAATTTTAAAAGTCATGTCACAGCAAACGACTCCGAGGTACACGCTCGAAACACTTCTTCCGTTGAAGAACGCAACCTTCAGCCGACAGGAACAAAATGACGGTAGACGGGACAGACGGAGCAAGGCTGTCGTTCATGGCAGCATCATGAGTGTTAAAAGATTGTGTATGTATGGATTGTATTCACTCAGTGTGTACAGTGAGTGAATACATTCACTCGATCGGGATCGTTTACTCACTCTTCGATCCATCGAGCGCATACAATGAATGGATGTATCGCGTATCGCCCGTACATAGACTTTACACACCGGACGCACACACATAGCGGGTACTACAAAGAGGAAAATGAGCGGTAACTGTCCGTATATCCGACCATTCCGGTCCCATGTCCACCACTGACCGTCTCTGGCCGTTCCCTCCGCTATACGGCTTCATCGATGATCGCTGACACGGCGCTTGCAGGCGCACCGCTCGATGCGATGCGCGGGAGCGAAGCTCCGGCACAGAGCGAATCCGGTCTGAGACCGGATTCTGTTGGCGTCAGCCGACAGCAAGCTGTACTTTTGTATGCCGAAAATATTTTCGGCATACAAAAATGCCCGCCGTACCACGGGTGGAAAACTCCGAAGTCGTTTCACCTTAATTTTTTACAGCCCAGAGAATTCTTCCCGATCAAGCGTTACGCCTAAAAATAACACTAAAGCTGAAGCAGGGAATACAATGCATAGACCGCGACCCTACGGAGTTCCATCCCCGAACCCGAAATAGAGGATATTCACTATATATCTACTATCAGACAAAATTAATATGTAGGACACAGTCCGAAGCGATAAGGAAATGTCAGAATGATGAATTAATGGAACGGATAAGAATACAAGGCAACAAAAACCTTCATAAAAAGTTCGATTTTTTAAGCGTCTTTCTTTTCAAAGAAAACCGTAAGAACTTATTTAGAATTTTAATGGCAAATTTACATGGCAAAAATAAAAAGAGGTCACGATTTTCATCGTAACCTCTTCGTTTTCTGGCTCCTCAACAAGGACTTGAACCTTGGACCCCCTGATTAACAGTCAGGTGCTCTAACCAACTGAGCTATTGAGGAATGTTTCTATCGTTTTGCGAGTGCAAATATAAGCCAAAATCTGAATACTGCAAAGGTTTTCGTGAAAATATTCCCGATTTTTTTGTGAAAATTGTGTTTCGTGCTCTTCTGTGTCACCCTGAACCAGTCTGCAACCCGTTGGAATACAGCATAACCGATGTCTCTGACAGCTGGCTAAAGCCGGATTTACCTTTTACCTGTTATTTGTTCCGGAAATTCTGGGCGCGCGTTACACGCCCTGCATTCCGATTTCGGTAAACCCGGCATTCGGATAGGTACGGTTGAGGTATTGTTTCAGGTAGCGCCGCGTATCTTCCGTGATCTCCCGGCTCGTCGGCGGATAGAGGTTGTACACCAGTTCGGCCACTTCGATATTCCGGGCACGGCACGCTTCGAGGCTCAGCACGGTGTGGTTGATACTGCCCAGCCTTGGAGAGGTGACGAGGATGACCGGGAGGCGGCGGTCGGCAATGTAGTCGATCGTCGAATAGGTGTCGGTCAGAGGAACGAACAGGCCCCCGGCTCCTTCGAGCAGGACCGTGTCGTAACTTTCGAGCAGTTTACCCGTATTCTTTTCCACCAGCGACAGGTCGATCTCCCGGTTGTCGATCTCGGCCGCCAGTTGCGGTGAGGCAGGGTAGGTAAAGGTAATCGGGCAGGTGGTGCCGTCGAGGTCTTCGCGTTGCAGCGGAATGCCCATGATACGGCGGTGCAGTTCGATGTCTTCCGAAATGCCGGTGTTACCCGTCTGGATAAATTTCTGGGTAATGACCCGTTCGCCCCGGGCCCGCATGTCACGGGCCAACACACCCGTTACGATGCTTTTGCCCGCATCGGTGTCTATACCTGTGATGAAATATACATTTTTGCTTATCATACGCATGCGTTTTAACTTCGAATATCGTTTCAAAAGTAGTATCTTTGTAAGTCTAGTACAAATTTTCTATGGAGATCATCCGGTTGGAAGAGAAAATAGCGGCGGGCTACCGCCTCGGTTACGACGAAGCGTTGGAATTGATGCGCACGACGTCCCCCGGGGAGTTGTACGAATTGGCCCATCGCCTGAGGACCCGTTATCAGGGCAAACGTATCGATACCTGTTCGATCATGAATGCGCGGAGCGGCCGTTGCAGCGAGGATTGCAAGTGGTGCGCGCAATCGAAATTCCACAAGACCGATATTGACGTCTATCCGTTGGTGGGCGAAACAGAGGCCGTACAGGAAGCGGCGCATAACGCTTCGAAAGGCGTGGGGCGCTTTTCGCTGGTGACCAGCGGGCGGACGCTTACCGATGCCGAAACCGATCGTGTGTGCGCGATTTACCGCCGCATCGGACGTGAAGTGCCGATTCGACTCTGTGCATCGCTCGGGTTGCTGACCCGGGAGCAATTGGTGAAACTGCGAGAGAGCGGGGTAGAGCACTACCATTGCAATATGGAGACCGCCCCTTCCTATTTTTCGAAACTGTGCAGCACGCATACGCCCGAAGAGAAGATACGGACGATTGAGTGGGCGAAAGAGGCGGGACTTAAAATTTGTTCCGGGGGTATTATCGGGATGGGGGAAAGCGCCGAGCAGCGCATCGAGTTTGCGGTGACGTTGCAAAAAATCGGTGCCGTATCGATTCCCGTCAACGTGCTCAACCCGATTCCGGGAACGCCGCTTGCCGATGTGGCGCCGCTGACTGATACCGAAGTGCTCGTGACGATGGCGATGATGCGGATTATCAATCCGGAAGCGAATATCCGGTTGGCAGGAGGGCGCAATATGATCAAACACCTTGAAGAGAAGGCGTTGTATTGCGGGATCAGCGCGTCGATCGTGGGTGACCTGTTGACTACGACAGGCTCGGATATCGATACCGATAAAGCGATGTTCCGCCGGTGCGGCTTCGAGGTGTAATGAGTTTTTGTAGTACAGGAAGATTTCACCGTAAGGGAGGAAAACGCATGAAAAGGTTCGTTTTTATAGCGGTAGCCCTGCTGGCATTTTGGGGTGCGGCTGCACAGCAGCCTTCGACGATGAAGTTCACCGCCGACGAGTGGGATTTCGGCACTATCAAGGAAGAAGGCGGCAAAGTGTCGCACCGTTTCGAATTTACGAACAGCGGCCCCAATCCGTTTGTAATCCAGAAGGTCGAGACCTCCTGCGGCTGCACGACACCGACTTTCACGCGCGAACCGGTGTTGCCCGGGCGTAAAGGTTATGTGGAAATTACCTACGATCCGCTTTATCGGCCCGGTTCTTTCCGCCGGGAAGTGACGGTGACGAGCAATGACCGCAAGAATATCAACAAATTGATCATTCGCGGCAATGTGATAGCGACTCCCCGGACGCCGCAGCAGGAGTTTCCGGTCGAGGTTGGCGGCGGGCTGATGGCTTCCCGCACGACGGTCGGGGTGGGGTATCTCGCACGCGGGACCTCACAGGCGGGAACGCTGGAATATTATAATGATTCGAAAAATTCCGTTACGCTCGGCGTCGAGTACGAGTCTCCTGCGATTCCGGGTTTCAGTGTATCGTTTTCATCCCTGGTACTGCAACCGGGTGCGCGGGGCGTTATGACGCTTACCTTCGACCTGCGCTCGGCCGACCTTTGGGGACGCCTGACTGGCGGGTTCTACCTGACCGTAAACGGCCGCAAAATGCCGGTGCGTTTTACCGCTACGGGCATTGCCGTGGAGGATTTTTCGAACCTTACTCCCGAACAATTCAATCAGGGTGTACGGGCCGATTTTACCGCGCAGTATTACCATTTCGGCGATGTGAGGGCCGGGGAGGAGAAGACCAAAAACTTTACCGTGACCAACACGGGTCGGTTGCCGCTGGTCGTTCGCTATGTGCATCCCGACGAGCATATGAGCGTTACACTGAAACAGGGGGCTGTGATCCGGCCGGGGGGATCGGTGACCTTCTCCGGAACGTTGCGTACCGAGGGGGCCCGGCCGGGCCGCTTTATGGGGACGACCGTGATTATCCTGAACGATCCGCAGCGTCCGATGCGCGAACTGAGGCTGACGGGCAACGTGATTTGACGGAGCCGTTGGGCCGGATCACCGCGTTTGCGATTTGGATACCGCCTGTGATGGGAGTGAAAAACGATATTTTGCCAGCAACACAAAACAAACGATATGTTTAAAATTCTCAGCAAAGAACTACTGGCCCCGAACATCTACCGGATGGATATCGAGGCTCCGCGTGTGGCACAGTCGGCTAAACCCGGGCAGTTCATCATTCTGCGGCTCGACGAAAAGGGCGAACGGGTTCCGCTTACCATTGCCGATTACGATGCGGCGAAAGGCTCCGTAACCATCGTGATCCAGACGGTCGGCTATTCCACCGGCAAACTTTGTGAACTGAATCCCGGCGATATGATCGCCGATTTCGCAGGGCCGCTCGGCCAGCCTTCGGAATTCGTGCACGACTCCCCCGGGGAGTTAAGCCGCAAGCGTATCCTGTTCGTGGCGGGCGGAGTAGGTACCGCACCGGTTTATCCACAGGTGAAGTGGCTCTCCGAGCATGGTATCAAAGCCGATGTGATTATCGGGGCGAAGAACAAGGATACGCTGATTTTCGTCAACGAGATGGAAGCCGTGGCCGGAAACGTTTATATCGCCACGGATGACGGCAGCGCGGGGTATAAAGGATTGGTGACGGCTCTGTTGTGCGATTTGATCGACAATCAGGGCAAGCATTATGACGAGGTGATCGCCATCGGTCCGATGATTATGATGAAATTCGTCGCGCAGACGACGCTCAAATACGGGATCAAAACGATCGTCAGCCTCAATACGCTGATGGTCGATGGAACGGGTATGTGCGGTGCCTGCCGGGTGACTGTCGGGGGCAAGACGCGCTTTACCTGCGTGGATGGCCCGGAGTTCGACGGGCATCAGGTCGATTTCGACGAGGCGATGCGCCGCCAGGGTATGTACCGCACCATCGAAAGCCGCAAGGCGCACATGGCCGAAGAGCGTGCCCAGGGGCATGCCTGCAACATTGGATTGGACAGATAACCGGAGAAGGAGAGATGGCAAACAAGATAGGACGCGTTCCCGTACGGGAACAGGACCCGCAGGTGCGGGTCACCAATTTCGAAGAGGTGTGTTACGGCTATTCGCTGGAGGAGGCACAGTTGGAAGCTTCGCGCTGCCTGCATTGCCGTAAGCCCCGCTGTGTCGACCATTGTCCGGTATCGGTGCAAATACCCCAGTTTATCGCCGAGTTGGCGGCGGGCGATCTGGCCGCTGCCGCTGCGGTGATTGCCCAGGACAGTTCCCTGCCGTCGGTTTGCGGCCGGGTTTGTCCGCAGGAGTCGCAGTGCGAAGGTGCCTGTATTCTCGGTATCAAGGGCGAGCCGGTGGCGATTGGCAAGATGGAGCGTTTCGTCGGGGATTGGGCGCTGGAACATGCCGATGAGATGCAAGCTGCGGATCGAACCGCTCCGAACGGACACAAGGTGGCCGTTATCGGCAGTGGCCCGGCGGGGCTGGCCTGTGCATCGGATCTGGCCAAGATGGGGTATCAGGTGACGATTTTCGAAGCGTTGCACAAGCCGGGCGGCGTGTTGGAGTACGGGATTCCTGAATTTCGCCTGCCCAAAAGCCGTGTAGTGGCACGGGAGATCGACAATGTCCGTAAGTTGGGCGTGAAGATCGAAACCGATGTGATTGTAGGCCGCACGGTGACTATCGACGAGTTGTTGGACCGTGAGGGGTACGAGGCTGTTTTCGTCGGTTCGGGCGCAGGGTTGCCGCGTTTTATGAATATTCCGGGTGAAAACCTGAACGGCGTGCAGTCGGCCAATGAATTCCTCACGCGGGTCAACCTGATGAAAGCCTACGATAACAGTTACGATACGCCCGTTTATGTGGGTCAGCGCGTCGTGGTGGTCGGCGGCGGCAACGTGGCGATGGATGCCGTGCGTACCGCAGCGCGTCTGGGTGCCCTCTCCAGTATCGTTTACCGCCGCAGCGAAGCCGAACTGCCGGCCCGTGTCGAAGAGGTGCATCACGCCAAGCAGGAGGGAATTGAGTTCCGCATGCTGTCGAATCCGGTCGAAATTCTCGGTGATGAGAAGGGTTGGGTCCGCGCGATCCGGTGCATCCGTATGGAACTCGGCGAACCCGATGCTTCGGGACGCCGTTCGCCGGTGGAAATTCCGGGTTCCGAATTCGAACTGCCGTGCGATGTGGTTATCATGGCGCTGGGCACTTCGCCGAATCCGCTGATCGTTTCGACGACCGAAGGGCTCGAAGCGACAAAGCGTGGTTGCCTGGTGGCTGATGAGGCTTACGGGGCGACGACCCGTGCCGGGATTTTTGCCGGAGGCGACGCCGTGACCGGCGCTGCTACCGTGATCCTTGCGATGGGGGCAGGCCGTAAGGCGGCAGAGGGAATCGACAGATACATAAGGGCTAAAGGATGATATATTCGGGCTTATTTGCAGGGTATTATTGTCTGGTGTGTAAAAAAATCATACATTTATAGGGTAGACTAACCTATAAATGTATATTGATTATGTACGGACCCGGCTTCACTCCCCAGACGCCACGTCCTGCTGCGGATGATGCTCCGCCTGTTCAGACGGTTTCGACCGTTGAGTGGTTTTTCGCTATCCTGTTGATGGCAATCCCTTTAGTCAACCTGATTTTTCTTTTGGTTTGGGCGTTCGGTGACGGAATCAACCCCAATAAGGTGACTTGGGCGAGGGCGGCGCTGCTCTGGATGGGTATTTGGTTTGTGCTCTCGCTTTGCTTTTTCTCGACGGTGATGAGTGCCCTCACCACAGTGATAGCTAAATAAATTTTCCCGTCCCGGTGTCAATGTTGCCGGGACGGGAAAATTGTTTTATAGGCAGGACCGCTTTGGCGGCGATCGTTTGCCGGTTCTGATGCAGGCAAGTCGCGGAGGAGTCTCCGGCGGTTGTTCGGGTTAGTGCCGCAACCGTTATTCTTCCGTAACCGGAATGTTCATGGTGACGAGTACTTTGTCGATGCGAGCACCGTCCATATCGACGATCTCGAAATCGAACTCCTTCCAGGCGAAGCGCTCGCCGGTAGCGGGAATGCGTTCGAGCAAATCGAGGATCAGTCCGCTGAGCGTGTTGTAGTTGTACTCGTTGTAAAGCTCTTCTCGGTCGAAATAGGCAAGGAAATCATAGAACGGACATTGTCCGTCAACCAGATAACCGCCCTCTTCGCGCGGGATAATCTCTTCCTCTTCGCCGACTTCGGGCATGCCGCCGATCAGTGCGCGGACGATGTCCTTGAGCGTGACGATACCTTCGACGCTGCCGAATTCATCCGTTACGATGCCGTATTTCACCTCTTCGGCTTTCAGTCGCGCGAGTGCGTTATAGACGCTCAGTTTTTCCGGGATGTACTTGGCCGGGCGCAATACCTGCCGCAGGGTGAAGCCCGGCGTGTCCAGCTTGCCGAACAGGTCTTTGAGGTAGACCACGCCCACGATGTTGTCGAGCGTATGGTCGGCTACCGGATAGGCGTTGTAGAGGTTGCTCTCCACAATGCGTTTGATCTGCTCGTTGTCGTCAGAAATGTTGAGCCATACCAATTCGCTGCGATGCGTCATGATTGATCCGACGTTGCGGTCGCCGAGGTTGAAGACCCGTTCTACCAGCTCCTGCTCGACTTCCTGGACTTCGCCGTCTTCGGCGCCTTCCTGGATGATCGCTTTGATCTCCTCTTCAGTCACCTTGCTCTCCCCGGCTTTGTCGAGTCCGATCATGCGCATAACGCCGTTCGTGCTGCACGACAGCAACCAAACGAACGGGCGTCCGATGCGGGAGAAAAGGTACATCGGCCGGGCGACCAGCTTCGACACTTTTTCCGCTGCGGTCATGCCGATCCGCTTGGGGACCAATTCACCGATGATGAGCGTCAGGTAGGTGACCACCACGACGATCAGCGTTTGGGAGATGACTACACTGTAAGGCTGCAGCGGTCCGATTTTGGCGATTACGGGTGCGAACCGCTGGGCCAGTACGTCGCCCGAGTAAAGACCGGTGAGGATCCCCACCAGCGTAATGCCGATCTGGATCGTCGCCAGGAATATGTCGGGGCTGTTGGCCAGTTTCAGGGCGGTTCCGGCAGCTTTGCTCCCTTTCTTCGCATCGGTCTCCAACCTCGACTTACGGGCTGATACCAGTGCGATCTCGGACATGGAAAGGACTCCGTTGAGCAGGATCAGGCCGAGTATGATTACAATTTCCATAAAATAGTAAAGAATTGACGGTGTCAAGATACTATAAATTATGCAAATCTGGAAAAACACCGGTTTTTGTATCTGGCCGTTGGTATCGGTTGTCCGGGGCTTTGCTTTGCCGCCGGTGGCACGTTAGGGTGTCGGAACTTCTGGTGAGGACAATGCAAGAGCGAGCAGACGGTTAATTTTTAGGAATAAGAATGTTTTATATTGTATAAAACGCTATGTGTTTTGTTGAAATATGGTTATATTTGGGTAGGTTGTTCAATCCTAAACAAAATATAGGTATGATGATACGGCGAAGGATTTTGTTACACCCATTGATGTTTTGCCTGATTTGCAATGCAATGGTGTTATTGTCGTTGACTTCGGTCCGGGCGGCGGATTCCTCTCCGGACGGAACAACGGTTGACCGGATTACGTTCCGGGAAGAGAATCGGTTCGATCCGGTCGTTTACGTGGACGGGGCCGAGGTGAAGGAAGGGATGCAGGGCCTGAATCCCGATTCTGTTTTATCGGTGCATATTTCGTCAGCAGGGGATACTTTGTATGTCACCTCGCTGTCCGGAGTTGATTACGGCGGCCGTTGGATCGCACCGGATCAGGCGCTGCGGCACAAAAAGGCTAAGCGTTATTTGATCGACTGGCAGCCTGCGGATAAAAAGCAGGTGAAACAGTTGCCCCTCGATGCGATCAAGAGCGCGGAATACGATGCTTTGGACCGTACGCTCAGCATCCTCTCCCGCGACCGGAATGGGGTGGTGTATGACCGGAACGGAGTAGCTTTCGTTTTTCTGTATCGCACGGCACCGGGAGCGGAGTCGTCGCGGCAGGCTGCCGATTCCCTGCGTTCCTGCCTGGCCTATGCCGCATCGTTCGCAGGTGCTGAATTCCAGGGCGCCGGGGTGGATTCGTTTTCGAGGTGGGTTGCCACTCAAGTAATTTATCCGCCGACTTTGCAGCGGTTTAATAAAAGCGGACTTGTGCGTGTCGCCTTCACCGTGCGTGCGGATGGCTCTGTTTGTGATTTTCGGGAGTTGGAATCTTCCAGTCCGTTGTTTACCCAGGAGGTGATCCGGGTGATGCAGGGTGCACCCCGATGGCAACCCGCTACTGCATTCGGTAAACCGGTGGACGCCTCGTATACGGTTGCTCTGGAGTTCAATACCGGTTCATCTTCCAATAATTACAGACATGTGTTGGGTGACTTCAGGGCTGGAAGTTTGCAGCGTCAGTTCGGGGGATATTGACACTTCCGATTGTGTGTTCGGAGCTTGATTGCAATCACTTCATGCAAGTTACTGGCTTTTCTTGCGATTAAATGACAAAGGCTTCGGGCAAGCAGCCCGAAGCCTTTGTAAAATGTATAAAGAATCCGTTATTTCGTGAATCCTTTGCCGATGGCGATGAAATCCTCGGCTTTCAGTGCCGCGCCGCCGATCAGGCCGCCGTCCACGTCTGCCTTGGCGAACAGTTCGGCTGCATTGCCGGGTTTGCAGCTGCCGCCGTAAAGGATTACGGTTTCGTTCGCAGCATCGCCGAATTTCTCAGCCAGCACCTTGCGGATAAAGGCGTGGATCTCCTGTGCCTGTTCGGCCGAAGCGGTCTTGCCGGTACCGATGGCCCATACGGGCTCGTAAGCGATGATCAATTTTTTGAACTGGTCGGGAGTGAGGTTGAAAACAACCTCTTCGATCTGCTTGCGCACTACGTCGAAATGTTTGCCGACTTCACGTTCTTCGAGGTTCTCGCCAACGCAGTAGATAGGTGCAAGGTTGTTGGCGTAAGCCTGTTCCATTTTCTTATTCAGCGTAGCGCTGGTTTCGCCGTAATACTGGCGGCGTTCGCTGTGTCCGAGGATTACATACTCGACGCCGAGCGAAGCGATCATCTGGGCCGAAACCTCGCCGGTGTAGGCGCCTTTGGCCTCGGTGGCGCAGTCCTGGGCAGCTACTCCGATACCGGTGCCGCGCGACAGCTTCACGATTTCGGAAAGGTGCGTGTAAGGGGGGGCCACGATGAAGTTTACGCACGAGCAAACCTCGCCTTTCTTGGCGGCAACCTCTTTGAACAGTTCGACACCCTCCACCGGAGTGGTGTTCATTTTCCAGTTTCCTGCGACAATTTTCTTTCTCATAGTCTTATTATCAGTAAATTAAATGCATTTTTATCGTTGTGGGCGTACATCCGGCTCCAATCCGGGATGCATCGCTTTTGTAGGTCGGTTCCACGGAGGGAGTGTGCTGGCTTGGCGTGGTCCGCTGCCTCGGCCGCAGCCGCCGGAAGCCGGTGTGAGGGGTTATTCCCCGATCCAACTGCGTACGTCTTCGATCGTCGGGTTTTTGAGGCCCAGTTTGTTTTTCTTGTTGAAGCCGCACAGGTCGTTGAAGAGCTTGCCAGGTGCGATTTTGCGCATGGCCTCGACGGTCAGCAGGCTCATTTTGTGCAGGACGGGGACCCATTCCGCCGGGACGCCGACTGCGCCGAATTCCTTCTCGCCGTCTTTTTGCGCGGCCTTTTCAGGACGCATCTGCGGGAAGAAGAGCACGTCCTGGATCGTGGTCTGGCCCGTCATGAACATCGTCAGGCGGTCGATACCCATACCCATGCCCGAGCAGGTCGGCATGCCGTATTCGAGTGCGCGGACGAAGTCCATATCGATGAACATCGCCTCGTCGTCGCCTTTCTCGCTCAGGCGCAACTGCTCCTGGAAACGGTCGAGCTGGTCGATCGGATCGTTCAGTTCAGAGTAGGCGTTGCACAACTCTTTGCCGTTCACGAACAGTTCGAAACGTTCGGTCAGGTCCGGATTGTCGCGGTGGCGCTTGCACAGCGGCGACATGTCGATAGGGTAGTCGATGATGAAAGTGGGCTGAACCAGCTCCTCTTCGCAGTATTCGCCGAAGATCGCGTCGATCAGTTTGCCTTTGCCCATCGTCTCGTCGATTTCGACGTTCAGTTTTTTGCATGCTTCACGCAGCTCTTCTTCGCTTTTGCCGGTGATATCGAAGCCGGTTTTCTCGCGGATCGCGTCGGTCATCGACAGGCGGCGGAACGGGCGGGCGAAACTGATTTCGCGGCCGTCGATCATTACCTCGGTCTTGCCGTGCAGTGCAATGGCGACCCGTTCGAGCATCTCTTCGACGAACTCCATCATCCAGATGTAGTCCTTGTAAGCGATGTAGATCTCCATCACCGTGAACTCGGGGTTGTGCGTACGGTCCATCCCTTCGTTGCGGAAGTCCTTGCCGAACTCGTACACGCCGTCGAAACCTCCTACGATCAAACGTTTGAGATACAATTCATTGGCGATGCGCAGGTAGAGCGGGATGTTCAGTGCGTTGTGGTGCGTGACGAAAGGCCGGGCCGTCGCTCCGCCGGGAATTGGCTGCAGGATCGGCGTCTCCACCTCGAGGTAGCCCCGCTCGTTGAAGAACTGGCGCATCGTGTTGACGATCTTACTCCGCTTGAGGAACGTATCCTTGACCTGCGGATTGACGATCAGGTCGACGTAGCGCTGGCGGTAGCGCTGTTCCGGATCGCTGAAGGCATCGTATACTTTGCCGTCTTTCTCCTTGACTACGGGCAGCGGGCGCAGCGCTTTGCTCAGCAGCGTAAATCCCTTGCAATGAACGGACAGTTCACCGGTCTGGGTGATGAAGACGAAACCTTTGATCCCGACGATATCGCCGATGTCGAGCAGTTTCTTGAACACCTTGTTGTAGAGGGTCGATTCGGGATCGCCTCCGCACACTTCGTCACGTTTGATGTAGACCTGGATTTTGCCGGTATGGTCCTGCAATTCGAAGAACGATGCGCTGCCCATGATCCGGCGGCTCATGATGCGGCCGGCCAGTGAAACGTCCTGGAAATTGCCCTTTTCTGGGTCATACTGCTCTGCGATCTGTGCGGCGGTCGCCGTCACTTCGTATCTGGCTGCGGGGTAGGGATCGATGCCCAGGTTGCGCAGCTCGGCGAGCGAGTTGCGGCGGATCTGCTCCTGTTCGCTCAGTTCCAACGTGCTCATAATAGCGGTTTGAATGTTAAATACAGGCAGCAAATGTACAAATTTTTCACTTCTTTTCCCGCGAGGAATCGAAAAATAGTCGTACATTCGTTGTCGGAACAGCTAACGAATCAAGATTATGAAAAACTATTTCAATTTTCGGGTGCGCGGGTTGCAGCTTTTTGCCGTTTGCATCGGTTATCTGCTCTGTATCGTAGCGGGCGGTTATAGCGGCATGACGATCTCCATGCACTATACGCAGGCTGCGGCGATGGCAGCCGTGGACCCGGTAACCTCTTCGGCGGTTGCACGCGAAGCATTGGTCGAACTCGTCGTGTTCCAGATTCTATATTTGCTGGCGGCGTGCCTGCTGGCTTTCTTTTATATGCGTATTTGCATAGAGGGGATCGAATACCGGGGCGAAGCCGTCCGGACCGATTACAGTTTCGGCCGGTATTTGGGATTGGTCGCTTTGGGAACGCTGCTGACGTTTGTAACGTTGGGGATTTATTATCCTTGGTTTATCGCGCGGATGACGCGCTTTTTCTCGGACAACGCGACATACCGCGACAGGCCGTTCCATTTTAAGGGTGCAGGCTGGACGCTGTTTTGCCTGATGACTTTCGTACTGATGATTCCTTACGGTATCCTGGCTTTTGTGCTCTACTTCTCGTCGGGTGTCGCAGCGGCTACCGGCAGCGCATTCTTCGGGATTCTCGTTCCGGTTTGCGGCGTGGGCATCCTGCTGTTGCTGGCACTCTATTACTATCTCGAGCTTAAATGGTTCATCGATTTCGCATACGGCGAGTACCGGATTCGCCTGAAAAGTCCGGTGTTGGTGGCCCTGCTCTTTTTCTTCATCCAGTTTACGTTATCGATCCTGACGCTCGGATTGTACCTGCCGGTGGCGTTGGCGATGATTTACCGGTTCCTGGTCGACAATACGGTGCTGTTGTCCGGTGACGGCGACGAGGCGGGACGTTTCGGCTATCAGGGGCGTTTCGGGTACGATTGCCTCTATGTCTTCGGCCAGTCGATGTTGGTGCTGCTGACAGCGGGCATTTACCTTGCGTGGGCGACGGCCCGGATCGGGCGCCGCCTTGCTTCGCGCACCTATCTGGAATGCCCCGATACCGGGGGAGCTGTCGGATCGGGAACAGAGGGTGCGGAAGTAATCGCGCCGGTAGTTGCACCGGAACTCGGATAACGTTTTCAGGCCGGTTCCATCTGCAGGCGTCCGGCCAGTTCCCGCTGGCGCAGGAAGTACTGGCGGCGTTGGATTTCGCCGCTTTGCGAGATCAGTGTCGAATGGCGTTTGAGGAATTGCAGCCATTCCCGCTGTACGGTGCAGATGCTCGGATCCTGCGAGTCGAGCGAATTGATCGAATATACCCGGAAAAAAGCCATTTCAAAGCCGGTTTTGACCAGCAGACTGTAAGTCGCCTCGAAATCCAGGTGTGAGAGGTAGATATCCAGTCGTTTTCCCGGAGAGAATTCCCCTGCGGCAGCGAGCGTTTCCAGTTCGTCGAGCAGTAACAGCAGTTCGCAGAGCATCTTTTCCCGTTCGTCGTTTGAAATCAGGTGCAAATCCGAAAAATAACGGATTTCATTGATGAACGATTCGAACAACTTTCCGTCGAGGATAAACGTGGTGTGCGCCGCCTGACGGACGGACCGGCCCAGTTGTAAATGCAGGTCGGTCAGTTGCTGGTGGACGGTAATTTGCGACAGCGGTACGTGGGTGCGTAGCGGCTGGTGTTGGTACATCCAGCGGTAGAGCCGGAACCGGGAGAGATATTCGTACCCGCAGTAAAAGGTGAAGGGTATGATATTCGTCGCCGAAGAGACTTCCGCCGAGGGATCGTTCTGTACGTTTTCGAAGAAATCCCGGTAGCGTTTCAACAGTGTGGTGTAGGCTGCCATCGGGTTGTCGGCAAGGGGGATACCCAGGCTGAACTGGTTCGTGCCGCCGCTGACTGTTCCGGTAATGCGGTCGAGGGAGAGCGAGTAGTGGTGCGCGATGATGCCCGCTTCTTCGAACGTGAAGGTCACTTCGCCGCGCAGGCGGCGGTATACGGCTTCCTTGCCGATACAGAGGATGTCCATCAGCGCGTTGGCCAGATTTTCCCCGGAAGGAGCCGTTTCGCGGATCGCGCAGATTAATGCGGCGTTGAAATTTTCTTTCATGATTTTGTTCGATAGGATATTCGATCTTGTGTATATATAATTTTGTATCTGTACTTTCAGGATGTTCTTCGGATGCAAATCGTTGCCTGGAGCCGGATTGGTCGTCCGGATTATGCCCTGCCGCGGTGCGTTTTCCGCATCGGATGCCGGGTGTGTAAAACTTTCCTCACCTCTTTGCAAAGATGTGGTTTCTTTACCGGAAAACTGTTGCGCGGCGGGAGTTTGATTCTTTGGGGAAGATTCTGATTCTGGCGGCGGGGTTGGCTGGGGGTCCGAAAATCGAAAATCAGGTGTGCGGCGTCTCGGGTTGTGGCAAAATTCGCAACATGATTTCGAATGTGTGGCGCGGCAGTGATAGGTGTCCGGCTTAGAGGGTGCCGATGATTTCTCGCTGTTGGTTGAAAAATTGGCGCCGCTGCATCTCGCCGCTGTGGGAGATGAGTGTCGAGAACTTCTTGAGCGACTGAATCCACTCCTTGACCTGCTTGAACACTTCGGGGTCGATCGAGGTGATCGAGTTGATTGCAAATACCCGGATCAGGCTGAGGCAATGCTGTTGCGATTCGACGTAACTATAAGTCGCCTCGAAGTTGATATTCGAAACATAGAACTGCACTTCGCGACCCGTTTCGAAAGCGCCTACGGTGGCGATATGCTCGAGTTCATCGACCAGTTCGAGCAGCTCTTCGCGCAGGTTCCGTACATTTTCATCGGTAATCAGGTGGCTGTCTATGAAATAGCGGATGTCGTTGGTCAGGTACCGGAACACCATGCTGTCCAGGATATAGTAGGTGTTGCGGACGAATTGTGTTTCGGAAACGAACTCCCGCTGCCGGTCGAGCAGTTTGTCGGGAAGTTCCAGTTGTTCGTAGCATTGCGTGTTGTTCTGCTGAGAATGCTGGTAGATCCATTTGAACATCCTGAATTTCGATAACAGCGGATATTTCAGGTAGATCGTTTGCGGAATGATGTTCGACGAGGTGTTCAGTTCGCTTTCGGGTTCTTCTTTGATGACGCTGAATATTTTTGCATAATGTTCGATGATGCCGTAGTAGGTCTCGATCGGATTGTCATAATGGGTCAGGTTCAGATCGAAGAGTGCGTTGCCTCTGAAGGTTGTGCCGGTGATCCGGTCGAGCGATATGCCGATTTTCTGCGAGATGACCGCCGCTTCGGCCAGCGTGAAAGGTACCTCGCCTCGCAGCCGGCGGTAAACGGCCTCTTTGCCGATATAGAGGATGTCCATCAGCAGGTTCGCGAGATTCGTACCCTGGGGTAGTTTCTCCTTCATCGCGGAAATCAGCCCGGTGTTCAATTGGTCGGTTATCATAGTTTGTATTGCTTTTATCCCGGAGCTTGCGGTTGCCTGAAACCGGAGCTGCCTGAAGTTTCGTGTTATGCAGCGAGTCTGTCCGGGGAGCGGTCAGCCTGCATTTTTCAATTTTCAAGTCAAATATCCGGCCAAGTTGCGGTCTTAGCCTAATGGATATGGTGAATGGTTTGAAAATGAAACCGATATGTGAGCCGAAAAAATCTTCGTATAATTAAAGATAGGAAAATAAATTGGAGAATGATACGGTCCGGACTAAAAATTAGGTATAAGCGGTCCGGGGAATGGTGTTATTTGTCGCGGTGCCGCTTCCTGTCGCGCCCCATGAGCGTGGATTTAACTCCAGGTAGCAGCGATTTCCACAAGTAGTTGAATTGGGAGCGGTACTGGTCCCTTTCCGTTGTTCCGGAACCGGTTCGCATCCCCTGGCTGTCCGGATTGCTGTGCTTGAGCACCAGTCCGTCGAGCACGGCGGAGAGGAATTTCCGTTCTTGCAGCCGTCCGTTTTCGTTTTTCATCCATGCGACATTCAGGCTGTCGTACCACAGTTCGAGCGTTACCGAGGATTGCATGGCGTTCCCGGCGATGCTGAAGTTCATGCCGTTGATCCGGCCGTTGTCGATGTACAGGTTGGTGAGGGGTTCTGTAATCGGATTCAGCGCTTCGGCATTGAGGGGGCCGAGTCGGCCTGTTACCGTAAAATCGTTATCGGTCGAATCGACGGGGAGCGTAAAGGTCGCCTGCATCCGGCCCCGGTTCATCAGCTTGCCCTGTGCTTCGATCGTGAAAGAGGTGCGACCGTTCCGGGGCCGGTTCGTAAGCCCGAAAAAGTCCCCGTTCAGTTCGTTGAAAGTGATGGTTCCCGGGGTCGTTCCTGTGGGCGAAAGTTCCTGGTAGGTCACGTCGAGGCTGTCGAAACGGATGCGGCGGATATCGACGTCCCAGGGCAGTTTATGCAGAGATTCGTAGAACAGCGGTTTGATCCGCTGGCGCTGGGGCACCTGCCTGTTTTTGTAACTGCCGAGTATCACATTCCGGACAGCGACACTGTCTATTTTCAACGACTTGTCGTTCAGCAATGCCGCGAAGTCCACTCCGTTGCAGTCGACCGCTGCGGCTACTGCCTGTGTCCAGTCGGTGTGGTTGCGGGTGAGTGCTGCGAAGTCGCTTTTCGGAAGTTGCGGCAGCAGGCGGATACCCCGGAGCGAGAGCCCTCCGGTTTTGGTGTCGACGCCGAGTGAATCTATCTCCAGTTTTATGTTACCGTCGTCCAGCAGGTAGGTGATGCCGCCGATCGTGGTATGGAAGTCGCCGCTGAGAAAATCATGCTCCGGATCGCTGGACGAAGCGTCGAGGCCGAGGTGGTCGGTTTGGAGCGTAATGCCATCGATACCGTGGCAAAGCCGCTTGCCGTTCCTGAGTTCGCAATAGTCGAACGTCCCGCCGGTCAGTGCAAAGCGACCGATGGCTATTTGACCTGCGAATGCGGCCAGTTGTTCGCGGGCGTTTCTTTTGGATTTTGGTGCCGTGCTGTCCTGGTCCGGACGCCTGTAATCGGAGTTGCGCACCAGACGTACGACGGGGGATTGCAGGGTCAGTTCGCCGAGTGAAAGCGAACGGTCACCCCCGCTGTTTTTCCAACGGATGCCTTTGACGAAAAGTTGTTCCAGTTCGATCCTGAGCGACTCGAGCGGGGTACCTTTGGCTGCGAGCGCCGTGCTGTCGGTGCTGAGCGTTATGCCGCGCAGGCGTACCGAGCGGTTAAAGAGGTTAAAACGGGCGTGCCTGACCTCCACGCGGCAGATGCCGCCGGTCAGGGCGGCCGCTTCGCGCTCGATGGTGCGGCGGATTTTTATCCCGATCCAGATTTCGGCTCCTGCCAGCAGGAGCACAAGCAACAGCACACCTCCCGCCACAAGTGTGACAGGACGCTTCCACCACCGCTTCGAGGTTCGCTCAGTCATAGTGTAAAGATAAATGTTTGAAACGTCGATTGATCCTTATCCCATGCAAATTTGCGTCCACACCTGCCGGTGGCACTTTTTTTGTCCCGCTGAAAACAGGACTTCAAAAGAGACAGGAAGCAGAACCCCGAAAGGAGATAAAATGAAGATACGAGAGATGCAGGCCCGTTTGCAGCAGAGCCGGGGATATAAATGGTGGGTGTTGGGAATGATTATGCTCGGCACGTTTATGGCCGTGCTCGACGTGACGGTGGTCAATGTGGGTATCCCGACGATCATGTCGGCGTTCCATATCCGGATTTCGTCGGCCGAATGGGTCATCACTGCCTATATGATTACGATGACGATTATGTTGCCGTCGGCCGGCTGGTTGGCCGACCGGTACGGCAACAAGAAACTCTACTTGGGTGGAATGGTTATTTTTACGTTGGGATCGTGGCTCTGCGGGCGTGCGGGAACCGACGGTTTCCTGATTGCTGCACGGGCGTTACAGGGAGTTGGCAGCGGCATGATCCAGTCGCTCGGACTGGCCATCGTCACGCGTGAGTTTCCGCCCCGGCAGCGCGGGGTGGCTCTCGGTCTTTGGTCGGTGGCTGCCGCCGCTTCGATCTCGTTCGGTCCGTTGCTGGGCGGTTTCCTGGTCGAAAAGAGCTGGCATCTGATTTTCGATATCAATGTGCCGATCGGCATTTTTGCCGTCCTGTTGGGCCTGTTCGTGCAGAAAGAGTGGAAAAATCCCGTTCAGGGCCGTTTCGACTGGCTCGGATTTACCTCCATTGCCGTATTCATGCCGTTGACGATTTATGCGCTGGCCCGGGGAAACGCCGCGACGAATCCGCAAGGATGGTCATCGCCCGTGGTTATCGGTTGTTTCATAGTGGCGGCCGTCGCCCTTGCGGTTTTCATAGCGGCTGAATGGAGGCAAAAACATCCGCTGTTGAATATCCGGCTGCTGAAAGACCTTCATTTCGGTGTGTCGATGGTCACGTTGTTCATTTTCGGGATCGGGATGCTCGGGGGGACCTATCTCCTGCCGCTTTATATGCAGGAAGGCCTGGGCTATACGGCTGTAATGGCCGGCAGTGTCTTTCTGCCCGTCGGCATGATACAGGGCGTCCTTTCGACCGTTTCCGGGGTGCTCACTCGTTATGTGAAACCGTTGGTGCTCGTTTTTCTCGGGGTGATGGTTATGTCGGCGAGCTTCTATCTGGCGAGCCGTTTCACGATCCACACCTCGCATGCGCAAATCATGCTGGTCCTTTACCTGCGCGGTTTCGGGATGGGGCTTACCTTCGCTCCGCTCAACTTTTTCTCGCTGCAGAACCTTACCCAGCAGCAGATGGCGGCGGCGGCGGGGATTTCGAACAGCATCAAGCAGCTTTCGGGCAGTATCGGCATTGCCGTGCTCACGTCGATCCTGACTTACCGCACGGCCTTTCATACGGCCCGCGAAACGGTATCGCACGCACAGTCCTATGTGGAGGGGGTGACCGATGATTTTCTCGTCGTCACGTTTATTACGCTGGCTTCGATGCTGCCGTTCGTGTGGATGCTGCTGCGCAGGCGGGGTAAACCGCTTTCCGTGCAAGCAGACGGAAAACCGGCTAATGAAAATTGAACCAATATAAAAGATGAATTTTATGGATATCGCTTCGATCCGCAAGGAGTATTTACAAGGTGGTCTGCGCCGGTGCCAGATGCCTGACGATCCGTTGGTCGTATTTGAAGAGTGGTTAGGAGAGGCGGTCGAAGCCCGGTTGGTCGAACCGACCGCTATGGTCGTGGCCACCGTTTCGCAGGAATGCCGCCCGTCGACCCGTACCGTATTGTTAAAAGGGCTTGAGGAGGGCCGGTTTGTCTTTTTTACCAATTACGAAAGCCGGAAAGGGCAGCAGATCGAAACCAATCCCTGCGTCTCGCTCTCGTTTTTGTGGTACGGCCTCGAACGCCAGGTGCATATCGAAGGCCGTGCTGTCGAGCTGTCCGCAGCGGAGTCCGATGCTTATTTCGATTCCCGGCCGTTGGGCAGCCGCATCGGCGCGATAGTTTCGCCGCAAAGCCGGGTGATCGGAAGCCGGACCGGACTGATGCGGGAATTCGTGCACATGCGTGACCGATATGGTCTGAGTCACGGTCAGAAGCAGGAAGGTGACCAAAAGGCGAATAATATACCCCTGGCAGATTCTCCGGCTTCACAAGACTTACGGGACCATCCGGCAAGTATCGACATTTCCGGGCTAAAACGTCCTGATTATTGGGGCGGTTATGCGGTTACGCCGGAGCGGATCGAGTTTTGGCAGGGGCGTGAAAACCGGCTGCACGACCGTATCCTCTATACGCGGGAAGGGGACGGAGAGTGGCTCCGGCAGCGTCTTGCCCCGTGACGGGAGAATCGAATCGTTCCTTCCATGAAACAGACGCGTGAAAACGTACCTCTGTTTTTCAATGTCATTTATAAAAATATACCTCATTAGTAACATCCTAAAACTGCTTGAAAAGAAATCATACTGGAAGGAGTGTAATCATAGACACCTCGCGAATCTGTCTCGGACGCGGAAAGCCTGATAACTGTATCTACTATTCGCGAAAATGCTTCAAGTGTTTTATTGTAGAACATTAAAATTGTGACCTATGAACTCAAAACAACCGTCAAAATTGCCCGATACAATCGATTTGCCACCACAAGCACCGATAGCAGCCTGTACCGGTATTACCTTAAAAAGCAGCGATGGTTCAGTCGTTGTCGCACGTACTGTCGAGTGGGCGGAAAGTGTCATGAATACGATGTATGTGGTTGTTCCCCGTGATCAGGAACTTCAATCGTTTACTCCTTCGGGAGGGGATGGAATGAAATTCACAACCAAACACGGGTTTTTCGGTTTGTCCGTGGAACAAAAGGAATTTATGGTGGAAGGTATCAATGAAAAAGGCCTGTCTGCCGGACTGTTCTATTTTCCTAATTACGGGAAATATCCTCCCTATGATCCCTCTCAAAAGGAGAAAAGTTTGGCAGACTTCCAACTGGCATCTTATGTATTAGGAGAATGCGAAACCGTCAACGAGGTGAAAGAAAAACTTCAAAACATACGGGTTACCAATATCGAACCTCGTTCCTCTACCGTTCATTGGCGGTTCACTGAACCTTCGGGACGGCAGGTCGTACTCGAAATAGTGGATGAAACCATGCGTTTTTACGATAACCCTTTGGGGGTATTGACCAATTCCCCCGGCTTGGAATGGCACTGGACAAACTTGAATAATTATATTAATTTACAGCCCGGGACAACCCTAGAACATGATTATGGTCCTTTGCAGATGAAGTCTTTCGGACATGGAGCCGGTTTACTTGGACTTCCGGGAGATTTCACCCCGCCATCCCGGTTTGTTCGTGCGACTTTCTTTCAACTGACAGCACCGCAACAACCGTCTGCACAAGAAAGTGCTTTTCAGGCATTTCATATCCTGAATAATTTCGATATTCCGACGGGTACTGAACAACCTTGGGGGAAAGCATCTGCTGATGTCCCGAGCGCTACGCAATTCACAGTAGTCACGGATACGCGAAATAGGATCATTTATTATCGCACCATGTACAATAGCAACATCCGTTGCATAGACTTGAAAACTATTGATTTCGAGAATGTGAGATATTACAGTATGCCGCTGGATGACGTGAAGAAACAACCGGTTGAACGGATCGATATAAAATGACATGTTTTGTACAGAGATTAGGTTATTTCTTGTATCCCAGTGTTGTTTTATAGTTTTGAAATAAATAAGTGAAGGTACGATTTTATGTCCTTCACGGGGCTGAATGTAAACTGATAATCAAAATATTACATTCCAGCCAATTCCCCTGCCTGCACGATAATCGACCACACCCTGCGATTAGTCGCTGGTTTATAGTTGATTGACCGTCGTGACTGAGAAAACGAAAAAGACCGTGGAGGGTGTGGGGGGGCCGGTGGGTAGGGGTAACCTTAATTTTTCTCTTGTGGAGGAAGATAGGAATTAGGCGTTTTATCCCTTGAGAATATAAAACGTTCCTAAATTCGTTCCTGTTGTAAAATTAAAATTCCTGATAATGTATTAATTATCAGGAATTTCTGTGGTTCTAGCAGGACTCGAACCTGCATTTAAAGTTTAGGAAACTTCCGTTCTATCCCTTGAACTATAGAACCTCCAACTTGTTCAGTCCTGTTTTCTATAGGCTGTTGCGACATCTCATCGGTATGAGGTTAGTTCGTCCGGTGTGTACGCAATATGTTTGATGACGGTGTTTTTGGGGCTTATTTGGAAAAATCCCCGCCGTTGTAGGCCCATTTCACGTAAAGGGCTCCCCAGGTATATCCTCCGCCGAATGCGGACAGAATCAGGTTGTCGCCTTTGCGCAGGCGCGATTCGTAATCCCAAAGACAGAGCGGAATAGTTGCTGCCGTGGTGTTGCCGAACTTGTCGATATTGATCATGCATTTTTCGGCCGGAAGCCCCATTCGGTGTGCCGTTGCGTCGATGATACGCAGGTTGGCCTGGTGCGGTACCAGGTAGCGGATATCGTCGGCGGTCAGGTGGTTACGCTCCATGATTTCGACCGATGTATCGGCCATGTTCGATACGGCGGCTTTGAAAACGGGCTGTCCTTCCTGATAGACATAGTGCCAGCCTTTGTCTACCGTATCGTGTGTCGGGGGATAGGCGGAGCCGCCGGCTTTCATGTGCAGGTGCTGCGCGCCGGATGCGTCCGAATGCAGGATCGCGTCGAGGACACCTGTACCGTCAGTCGTCGGTTCGAGCAGTACGGCTGCGGCGCCGTCACCGAAGATCGGGCAGGTAGAGCGGTCGGTGTAGTCGATGATTGAAGACATCTTGTCGGCGCCGACTACGACGATCTTTTTATAAGGTCCCGCTTCGATAAGTTTCGATGCGGTGTTCAGGGCGAAGATAAAGCCGCTGCAGGCTGCCGACAGGTCGAATCCGAAAGCCTTTTTCATGTCGCTTTTATGGGCGATCAGGTTGGCCGTCGACGGGAAGAACATGTCGGGCGTTACCGTGGCGCAGATCACTACGTCGATGTCCATCGGATCGGTTCCCGTTTTTTCGAGCAGGTCGTTCACGGCGCGCTCTCCCATATAAGAGGTGCCGAGGCCCTCGCCTTTGAGAATGTGGCGGGTTTTGATGCCGATGCGTGACATGATCCATTCGTCGGAGGTGTCCACCATGTGGCTCAGCTCGATGTTGTCGAGAATGTAGTCGGGCAGGTAGGCGCCCACGCCTGTAATAGCTGCGGTTGTCTTTGTCGTCATTAGCTGAAAATTTCTCGGAGTTTGGCTGCCACTCCCGCCTTGATCGTCTTTTCAGTCTGGAGAACCATGTTTTCGATGGCGGTTGCGCTGGAGCAGCCGTGGCCGATGATTACGGTGGAATTGATGCCTAACACGGGCGTCCCACCCACTTTTTCGTAATTGAGATTTTCGAAATAGGTATTTTTCAAACCCTGTTGGCGCGTCATCTCAAAAATACCTTCCGACATCTTGAGAATCGTGTTGCCTACGAAACCGTCGCAAACGATCACATCCGCCACGCTGCTGTCGAATAAGTGTTTCGCTTCGATGTTGCCGACGAAATTGAAGTCGGTGCTGTTATCCATCAGTTCGTAGGTAGCCTTCGTTTGTTGGTTGCCTTTCTCTTTCTCTTCGCCGATGTTCAGCAGGGCCACCCGCGGGTTAGCCTTGCCCATCACGCTTTTTGCGTAAGTGCTGCCGATGATACCGTATTGGTAAAGAACGTCGGGTTTGCAGTCTACATTCAGGCCTACGTCCAACAGCAGCGCTTCGCTGCCGTCGATAGTGGGGAACAGGGCCGAAATGGTCGGACGGATTACACCTTCGATCTGCTTGACGGTATACATGCAACCCACCATCATTGCGCCGGTGCTTCCGGCGCTTGCAAAGCCGTCGATCTTGCCTTCGAGCAGGTGGTTAAAACCGACCACGATGCTTGAGTCGGTTTTTTTCGAGAAAGCCTGCGTCGGATTGTCGCCCATTTCGATCACTTCACTCGTATGCACGATGTCGAAAGTGCCGGCCGGGCAGTTTTCCTCGGCTAGAATCTCCTCGATGCGGCTCTTGTCGCCGAAAAGGACGATCCGGCTGTCCTGCGCCAGTTTGCGCGAAGCGCTGATGGCGCCTAGTACGACCGTCCGCGGGGCAAAGTCTCCGCCCATTGCATCAATTCCTATTCTGGTCATAGTCATTGGAGCTTAATGGGGGCCGGCATGCCTATTCCGCTTTTTTCTCGATCGCTACACGGCCCCTATAATAGCCGCACTCGGGGCAAACCCGGTGGTAAAGGACGGTCGCGCCGCAGTTCGAGCAGGTCGCCAACGTGGGAACGGCGGCTTTGTAATGGGTTCTTCTCTTGTCTCTTCTCGTACTGGAGACTTTATGTTTAGGATGTGCCATGTTGAGAATGTTTTTATGATATAACTCTTAATCTACTTCTTTTGTTGTTCTTGTTCCAATTTCTTTTTCAGCGTTTCCAGTTCGCTCCAAGGCGAGTCGCCGTCTTGCGCCGGGGCATTTTCCGCTGCGGCCTCGGCTGCGGTTTGCTGCACGAACTGCTCGAGCTCCTCTTCACTGACAATCCGAAAACGCGAGAGCATTTCGGGATTGCACAGGCTGTGGCCTTCGGCATCCTCCGGGTGAATCTTCCGGTAGGGCAGGCTCAGTGATATGCTTTCATAAATATATTGCCCCAACGGGAGTTCCGTCTCATTGGGACTCAGCCACATCACTTCGCCGTCGCTCTCTTTTTCAGTCTCCGAAAACCGGACCTGCAGCGTTCCTGCATAGTGTACGGGCATCATGAATTCGTCCAGGCAGCGGTCGCAGGTCACCTCCGCTTCACCGTCGATTGTGAAGTCCAACGTCAGCAGGCGTTCCGTTTTGACCAATTCGACACTGACCGATGCATGCCCCCTGTGAATCTCCGAACCCTCGAAAGCGTCGAAAAAACGGTCGTCCACCTCAAATTCAAAATGGTGGTTTCCAATGCTCAACCCTTTGTACGGGATCGCGTATCGCTTCAAAATATCCACTCAGCTACTGAAAAATAGAGCACAAATGTATATATTTTTACCGGATATGCAAAACCTTTGCGCATATCTTTACAAACCTTGCGACTTGGCGACCAGCGCCAGATCGCACAGGGCCGCTGCTACGGCCGATTCGATCACCACCACGGCCCGCATTGCGATGCACGCGTCATGGCGGCCTTTGATGACCAGCCGTTCAGGGGTGCCTGTTTCGGTATTCAGCGTGAGCTGCGGCGACGATATGCTCGAAGTGGGCTTTACGGCCACGCGCACCACCACCGGGTTGCCGTTGGTGATACCGCCGACGATACCTCCCGAATGGTTCGTAGCTGTCGCGCCGTCGGGCGACATGATCGGGTCGTTGTTTTCGCTGCCGTGCAGTTTGGCCGATCCGAAACCGAGTCCGAACTCCACTGCCTTGACTGCCGGGACGGAGTAGAGCAGGTGGCTCATCACGCTTTCGGCCGAGTCGAAGAAGGGTTCGCCCAATCCCACCGGTACGCCGCTGGCGGTACATTCGACGATACCGCCTACCGAATCCTGCGTCCGCAACGCCTCTTCGATGATTTCGGGGAACCGGTCCGGATCGGCACAGCCTCCGATTTCGGAGAGCACGGTGTCGAATTTGATTTTATTCTTGTAAAGTTTCTTGAGGATCAGTTTGGCTACTACCCCGGCCGTAACCAGTCCGAGGGTCAGCCGTCCCGAAAAATGCCCGCCTCCGCGGTAATCGGCAAATCCTTTGTATTTGGTCATCGCTACCCAGTCGGCGTGCGACGGGCGCGGGTGGGTGACCAGGTTGCGGTAGTCTCCCGAAAGCGTATTTTCATTGTAATAGACGACCGTCAGCGGCGCTCCGGTCGTGCGCCCGTTGAAAACGCCCGTAACGATGTGCGGGGCGTCACTCTCTTTGCGCGGGGTGGTTCCCCGCTTGCCGCTTTTGCGCCGTGCGAGGTCTGCCGTGAAGGATTTTTCACTCAGGGCGATGCCTGCCGGCACGCCGTCCAGCGTGACGCCGACCATGCCGCCGTGCGATTCGCCGAAAATGGAGATTCGGAATAACCTGCCGAAGCTGTTCATCTGATGTCTGGTTATAAGGTTTGGCGCCTTGCGGCGGATATTTTGCGTTTGGATGCCGGTGTGCAAGAATCCGAATTCAGGTTGCTTCGGTCTTTATGTCGCCGGTTTTTTTATGTGTATTAATGAAATTAGATGTAATTGTTTCAGCTCCGCAACGTATCCAGGTCGTTCCAGAAGTTCGGATAGGATTTGTCGGCCGCATCGGCACCTTCGATTACAACGCTGTCGTCGCTGCTGAGTGCGGCTACGGCGGCAGCCATCGCAATGCGGTGGTCGTTGTGGCTGTCCACGACGGCGCTCGAGACCGGACCGCCCGTGATGCGCATCGTGTTCTCTTCCGACAGGTCGACCCCGATTCCCAGCCTTCCGAACACTTCCGCGATCGTTTCGGCCCGGTTGCTTTCCTTGTAAGTGAGCCGCTGCGTGCCTGTCAGCACGGATGTGCCCTCGCAATTCGCCGCCAATGCGGCCAGCGCCGGGAAGAGGTCGGGGCAGTCGGTGGCGTCGAATTCAAAGGCGTGCAGCGGCCCGCCGTGCACCGTGACCGAGGAGTTAGTAGTGATTATTTCGGCTCCGGCACGCGCCAGTGCTTCGATGATTGCCAGGTCGGCCTGCAGCGAGATGTGGTTCAGGTTCCGGATCGTGATGCTGCCTGCGGTCGCCCCGGCTACGAGCAGGCACGAAGCTCCGCTCCAGTCTCCCTCTATATTGTATGTGCAGGGGGTGTAGTGTTGTCCGCCCGCAATGTAGAACTGTTCGTAGTTGTTGTGTTCGATGGCTACGCCGAACCGGGCGGCCAGGTCGATGGTCATATCGACGTAAGGGCGGCTTTTGAGGTTTTCCACATGCAGTACCGTGTCGTTTGGCGACAGCGGTAGGGCCATCAACAGGCCCGTGATGAACTGTGAACTGAGCGAACCGTCCACATGTATTTCCCCGCCGCGCATCGGTCCTTTTACGGAGATGGGCAGGTAGCCCCCGTTGGAGATTACCTCGACGCCGAGCGCCTGCAACGGTTCTTCCATCATTTCGATCGGGCGGCGCAGGATCGAGCCTTCGCCGTTGATCGTGATAGGCATGTGGCAGAGTGAAGCGATCGGAGTGAAGAGCCGCGTGGCCAGTCCCGATTCCCCGATGTTGAGTTTGGTCGAGACCGGATTCAGGCCGCCACGGATCGTGTAGGTAGTCCCTTCGTGCGAGACCGATGCCCCGAGCCTACGGGCCACGTCGAGCGCGGCACGCGTGTCGTTGCACAGATCCAGGTGGGTGAGCGTCGTCTCCCCGCCGGCAAGCAGGGCAGCGGCTACGGCCCGCTGAGCATAGCTTTTCGATGCCGGTGCGGTGATGCTGCCTGCAATACGGCCTTTGAGTATGGTTGTTTTCATGGTGTTTCCTAACGAAGTTTGAAATCCTGCCCGAGGTAGACTTTTCGTACCGTTTCGTCGTTGGCCAGGTCTTCGGCCGACCCTGCCTTGAGGATTTTGCCTTCGAAGAGCAGGTAGGTGCGGTCGGTGATCGAGAGGGTTTCGTGCACGTTGTGGTCGGTGATCACCACGCCGATATTCTTATCCTTGAGTGTCGCCACGATACTTTGGATATCCTCTACGGCGATGGGGTCGACGCCGGCGAACGGTTCGTCGAGCAGGATGAACTTGGGGTTGATCGCCACCGCGCGCGCGATTTCGGTTCGGCGCCGTTCGCCGCCCGAAAGCTGGATACCCATACTCTTGCGCACTTTCTGCAACCGGAACTCTTCGATCAGGTTTTCGAGCCGTTCGCGCTGGTACTCCTTGGTAAAATCGGTCATTTGCAGCACGGCCCGGATATTGTCTTCCACCGACAGGTGGCGGAACACCGAGGCTTCCTGGGCCAGATAACCGACCCCTTTTTGCGCGCGTTTGTAGACCGGTTCTTTGGTCAGTTCGGTACCTTCGAGGAAAATACCCCCCTCGTTGGGCTTGATCAGTCCCACGATCATGTAGAAAGTGGTGGTCTTGCCGGCTCCGTTGGGCCCCAGCAATCCGACGATTTCGCCTTGGTTGACCTCGATCGAAACGTGGTCGACTACCGTGCGCGTTTTGTATTTTTTAACTAGGTCTTTGGTGTATAGTTTCATCTGGCGAATGTCCCCGAAAAAGAAATAATTTCCTACAAAGTTAGTGATTTTCGCAAAAAGTTTTTATCTTAGTAAGCGATTAGATTTCGTAAATAGGCAATTATCGATCCAAATGTCTGATAAAGAGAGTGCGGTGCTGCACGAACGTCTGAAAGAGTATTTCGGTTTTACCAGTTTCAAAGGCAATCAGGAGGAGGTTATTCGCAATGTACTGGCAGGTAAGGACACTTTTGTGCTGATGCCTACCGGTGGCGGGAAGTCATTATGTTACCAGCTCCCGGCACTGGTGATGGACGGTGTGGCTATTATCATTTCGCCGCTGATCGCACTGATGAAAAACCAGGTCGATGCGATGCGCACGTTCAGCATGGAGGATGGGATCGCCCATTTCCTCAATTCATCGCTGAACAAAGCTGCCGTTGCCAAAGTCAAGAGCGATGTGCTCGCGGGCAAAACCAAGCTGCTCTATTTCGCACCCGAGTCGCTGACCAAGGAGGATAACGTGTCGTTCCTGCGGCAGATCAAAATATCGTTTTACGCCATCGACGAGGCGCACTGTATTTCCGAGTGGGGGCACGATTTCCGCCCGGAGTACCGCCGCATCCGCCCGATCATCAACGATATCGGTGCCGCACCGCTGATCGCGCTGACCGCTACGGCCACGCCGAAGGTGCAGATGGATATCCAGAAGAATCTCGGTATGCTCGATGCGGCCGTGTTCAAATCGTCGTTCAACCGGCCTAATCTGTTTTATGAGGTACGTTCGAAGACCAATGCGACCAAAGAGATCATCCGCTATATCAAGAGTAATCCGGGCAAATCCGGAATCATCTACTGCCTGAGCCGCAAAAAGGTCGAGGAGTTGGCCGAATTGCTGGCCGCCAACAGCATCAAGGTGGCGCCTTATCATGCCGGCATGGATGCCGTTACCCGTGCGGCGAATCAGGATGCTTTCCTGAATGAGAAGGTCGATGTGATCGTCGCGACGATCGCTTTCGGCATGGGTATCGACAAGCCCGACGTGCGCTATGTAATCCATTACGATATTCCCAAGTCCCTCGAAGGCTATTATCAGGAGACGGGCCGCGCGGGCCGCGACGGCGGCGGAGGACACTGCCTGACCTTTTATAGTTATAAGGATATTCAGAAACTCGAAAAATTCATGCAGGGCAAGCCGTTGGCCGAACAGGAGATCGGTAAGCTGCTGCTGCAGGAAACGGTTTCCTATGCCGAGAGTTCGATCTGCCGGCGCAAGACGCTGCTGCACTATTTCGGAGAAGAGTATCCCGAGGAGAATTGCAACTGCTGCGACAATTGTCTCCATCCCAAGCCCAAGTTCGAAGGGCGTGAGTCGTTGGTGTTGATGCTCAAGGTGCTGAAGTTTCTTGGCGACAAGTTCAAATACGATTATCTGATCAATGTGCTGATCGGACGCAACAATGCACTGATCAAGTCTTACGGCCACAACAAGAGCGAATGGTTCGGCGTGGGCGACGACCAGAGCGATCGTTATTGGGGCGCTGTGGTGCGTCAGGCGTTGATTTTGGGTTTTATCGATAAGAATATCGAAAATTACGGATTGTTGTCAATCACCCAGACGGGACTTGCATATTTGGAACAGCCTTATTCCGTTCTGTTGACTGCCGATCACGAATACGAGGATGGCGACGATGACGAGGCGGTTACACCCCCTTCGGGCAAAGGCGGCGTAGCCGATGAGGAGCTCTTCGCGATGTTGAAGGACCTTCGCAAGAAGGTGGCCCGACAGATGGAGCTGCCGCCGTTCGTGATTTTCCAGGACCCGTCGCTCGAGGATATGTCGATCCAGTACCCGGTGACGATGGAGGAGTTGCAGAACATTACCGGCGTGGGCGCCGGCAAGGCTAAGAAGTTCGGCAAGCCGTTCATCGAGCTGATTCAGAAATACGTCGACGAAAAGGATATCACCCGTCCGCAGGACATGGTGGTCAAGAGCGTCGTGAACAAAAGCGGTAACAAGGTGTTCATCATCCAGAGCATCGACCGCCAGATGGATTTCGAGGATATCGCCCGGGCCCGCGACATGGACCTCGACGAACTGCTCACCGAGATCGAAGCGATCGTCCATTCGGGTACCAAGCTCAATATTTCCTACTACGTCAGCCAGGTGATCGACGAGGATAAAGCCGAGGATATCTATCTGTATTTCAGGGAGGACGCCGAGACCGATTCGCTCGAAGAGGCAGTGGCGGAGCTGGGCGGCGAATATACCGAGGAGGAAATACGCCTGGTGCGGATCAAGTTCATGAGCGAAATGGGGAACTAGGAGTATGAACGTTCGCCCCAAGAAGCATTTAGGCCAGCATTTCCTGACCGACCAGTCCATCGCCCGGCGCATTGCCGGCAGTCTGACAGCCGACCGGTGCTCTACGGTGCTCGAGGTGGGGTGCGGCACGGGCGTTTTGACCCGTTTCCTGCTTGAGAGAGAAGATATAACGCTTTACGGTGCCGAGGTCGATACCGAAAGCATTGTTTACCTGCACGAGTATTTTCCCGGGTTTGCCCCCCGGTTGATGGAGGGCGATTTTCTGCGGATGAACCTGGCGGAGCAGTTTCCGCAGGGTGTTAACATTATTGGCAATTTCCCTTATAATATCTCTTCGCAAATATTTTTCCAGGTGCTCGAATACCGTGACCTGATTCCCGAAGTGGTCGGCATGGTGCAGCGCGAGGTGGCGGTACGTATCGCCGAGCCGCCGGGATCGAAAGAGTACGGCATCCTGAGTGTCTTTTTGCAGGCTTTTTACGATATAGAATACCTGTTTACCGTCAGCGAGGGCGTTTTCAATCCGCCGCCGAAGGTCAAGAGCGCCGTCATCCGCCTGCGCCGCAACGGCGTGCAGCGTCTCGACTGCGATGAACGGCTGTTCATGAAGGTGGTCAAGGCGACCTTCAACCAGCGCCGCAAGACGATCCGCAACTCCCTGCGGGCCGCTTTTGGCGATTTTGGGGGCGCGGAACATGAATTTTTCTCGTTGCGTCCCGAGGTGTTGGGTGTCGCACAGTTCGTCGGGCTGACCGATTGGGTGCAGCGACATTTGAGAGGCTGACCGGGTCGCGGAGACTCTTGCCGGGAATGTTTTCTTCGGGGAATAGAGTATTTTTCGTAAATTTGTAAACGTCGCATCGGTTGCGTGGCCGGAGCGGCATGTTCTTTTGCTGTGAATGCTGAAAGTCAACAAAATACTAACTTAAATTCAAATAGATGAAACGGAGAGATTTCCTGAAAAAGAGTTTGCTGGGAGCGGCAGCGCTGACCGTGGTCCCGCGCCATGTGCTCGGCGGACCGGGACACACCGCACCCAGCGACCAGCTCACCAAAGGTATCATCGGTGTCGGCGGTATGGGCCGCGGACATTACGGCTATGCCGGAACCCGGCTGGTGGCCATCTGCGATGTGGACCGGAACCACCTCGATGCCGGTTTGCAGCTGGCCGGTGAGAAAATCGCCGCCTATCACGATTACCGCGACCTGATTAACGATCCCAATGTGGACATCGTGCATATCGCCACGCCGCCTCACTGGCACGGCATCATGTCGGCCGATGCCGCGCGCGCCGGCAAGGATATCTGGTGCGAGAAGCCGATGACGCGTACCATCGGCGAAGGCAAGCGGGTAAAGGAGGCTGTCAAGCAGAACGGCAGTATTTTCCGCCTGAATACCTGGTTCCGTTTCACCGATACGTTCTACGGCATGAATACCACCGTGAACAAGATCAAGAAGCTCGTCGACAGCGGCATGCTGGGCTGGCCGTTGAAGGTTACCATCAGCAAACATACCGGGTTCAACTGGAAGTTCTTCTGGGTGGGGCAGACCAGCCTGCCCGTGCAGCAGGTTCCCGCCGAACTCGATTACGACATGTGGCTCGGGCCTGCACCCTACAAACCTTACAGCACGCACCGCGTGCACGCTACATTCCGCGGTTATTGGGACTACGATGCGGGCGGTCTCGGCGATATGGGCCAGCACTATATCGACCCCGTGCAGTACCTGTTGGGCAAGGACGATACCAGTCCGGTCTCGGTCGAAATCGACGCGCCGCAGCAGCATGACGATGCGGTGGGTACCTGGCGCAAGATCGCCTACACCTATGACGATGGTTGCCAGATCATCCTCTACGGCGAGGATAACGGCGATCCGAACGACGCCTACATCGAAGGACCCGGCGGCAAGGTATATCCCAACTTCGTGTGCGACATTCCCGACTGGGAGAAGAGACTCGCCGAGTATCCTGATCCGCTGCCGCAGCAGACCGACTTCATCGACTGCGTGCGCAGCCGCCAGAAGTTCGCGCTCAACGAGGAGAACGGCTTCCGTTCGGCCACGATCGTGAATATGGGGGCCGTGGCGCTCCGGCTGGGCCGCAACCTGAAGTTCGATCCGGATAAACTGCTCTTTGTCGACGACGAGGCGGCCAACCGGCTGATCGACCAGCCGATGCGTTATCCGTGGACCCTTTAACCGTATTGAAAACCGAAAAATGAAGAATTTAGCGATGAAAAAAATATTGCTTCTCCTTGTCCTGCTGGTGATGGCGGTGGGCGTCCAGGCGCAGACCGCTGCAGGGCGCACGGCCAGCACGAAGGTGTCGGATGCGTTGGGATTGATGCCCGCACGCGACCAGGCCGAGTTCGGCCGCCTGATGGACGACCTCGTTTCGACGGGTGCCGAAGGGATCGACCTGATGACTTCGATGTTCGAGGATACGAATAATGTTCCGGTCAGTTATGCCCTTTCGGGCTGGGCGGCTTATGTATCCGCTCCGGGCCGTGAAGCGGCCCGCAAGAGTTTTGCCGAAGGGATTGCCCGTGCGCTTAAAAAGAGCGGCGATCCGGTTGTACAGGCTTATTATATCCGTTTGTTGCAACGGTGCGGCGGTGACGAGAGCGTGCCCGTACTGGCCGAATACCTCGGCGACGGGCAGTTGGGCGATCCGGCGCGTTGCGCGCTGTTGGCCATCGGGACGCCCGCAGCACGGGCTCTGGTGCCGGAAGAGACCAGCCTGACGATCCATTACGACGCCCCGGTGGGACGGATTGCCGATTTATATGCACAAGTACAGCGCAAAGGAGAGTCGGCCGTGCCGCAGTTGCTCAAGGCGCTCAAAAACTCCGACCGCGCGTACCGCAATGCCGCCCTGCGCTTTATTCAGCCCTATCTCGGCGAACCGGTTTACAATGCTTTGGTCAAAGAGCTGAAAAAGGCCAAGCCCGAGGTGAAATCTGACATTATCACTTATCTGGGGCTTCAAAATGCGCAGTCGGCCCTGCCGGCTATTCTCCCCTACATCGGCGATGCTGATCCGGAAGTGAGCACCGCTGCCATGTGGGCCGCTACCCGGATGGGGGCTCCCGAAGCTCCGGCTGCGATCGCAGCTGTGATGAGCGATGGCCAGACGCCCGATGCCGTGCGTGAGGCAGCCCGTGATTGCCTGCTTTCGACCAAAGGAAAAGTGGTGGCCGATCTGGCCGCTGCAGCGGTTCAGGACGGTTCGCCTGCAGGTCAGGTGGATGCCCTGTCGATCCTGTCGGAACGCCGTGCGACCGATAAAGCCGATATCGTATTGGCGGCGACCGGAAGCAACAATGCTGAAGTGGCTACGGCCGCTTACGCCGCATTGCAAAATGTCGTGGGAACGCGTCAGCTCGCGGCGCTCTATCCGTTGGTCGGATCGGCCGACGGTGTACGCCTGCCGCTGGCCCAGCAGGCGGTGATCGCTGCCTTGGACGGGGTTTCCGTGGCCGATCAGGTGGCGACGGTCAAAGCGCAGATGGCCCGCAGCGGTGATGCGGCTTCCCGTTATTACGTGGTGTTGGCCGCAACCGGTTCACCCGAAGCGTTGCAAATTATCATCGACGGATTCGAATCCGGCGATGCTGCGGCCAAAGAGCAGGCGCTGACGGCGTTGCTTTCCTGGAAAGGACTGGGGGCGACGGATGAACTCTACAAAATTGCTAAAGCCGGCGATGCCGCTTATGCCGGCAAGGCGCTGGACGGCTTTGTCAGCCGTGTGGCCGCGTCCGGCGCAACGCCCGAACTCAAGCAGATCATGCTGACCGAGGCGATGGACATTGCTTCGACACCGGCCCGCAAGGCGACGATACTGAAAAAGATGGGCGACACCGGGACCTTGCAGGCTATGGTGCTGGCAGGAAATTATCTGAACAGTACCGATCCCGCCGTGCAGCAAGCCGCCGTGAACGTCATTTACAATACGGCGCTGGCCCGCAAGGACCTTTACGGTCCGGTAGTCACCGACCTGTTGGAAAAAGCGGTGGCCGTGAGCACCAATCCCGACCAGCGCTACCAGGTTGAGGAGGCCAACAAGCACATCGCAGCGATGCCAAAAGAAGGAGGCTTCGTGTCGATGTTCAACGGCAAAGATTTCGCCGGTTGGAAAGGATTGGTCGAAAATCCGGTCAAACGTGCGCAGATGAGCGCGCAGGAATTGGCCGCCAAACAGAAGGTTGCTGACGAAGCGATGCGCCGTGACTGGCAGGTCGCCGACGGATTGCTGAGCTTTGTGGGCGACGGTTACGACAATATTTGCACCGAGAAACAGTACGGCGATTTCGAAATGTATGTCGATTGGCGGCTCGATCCCAACGGTAAGGAGCCCGATGCGGGTATTTATCTGCGCGGTACCCCGCAGGTGCAGATTTGGGACACGTCGCGCCGTAACGTGGGCGCACAGGTGGGTTCCGGCGGCCTGTACAACAACAAGGTCAACGAGAGTAAACCTTCGCATGTGGCCGACAATAAACTGGGCCATTGGAATACTTTCTTCATCCGGATGGTCGGCGACCGCGTGAGCGTTTGGCTCAACGGCGAGCAGGTGGTCGACAACGTGATCATGGAGAACTATTGGGACCGCTCGCAGCCGATTCCGGCGATCGACCAGATCGAGTTGCAGGCGCACGGCTCACGCGTCGATTACCGCAACCTCTACATCAACGAGCTGCCCCGCACCGAACCGTACGAACTTTCGGCCGAAGAGCAGAAAGAGGGTTTCAAGGTGCTGTTCGACGGTACCAACATGCACGAGTGGATCGGCAATACGCGCGATTATGTCAGCAACGACGGCATGATTTCGCTCGTTCCGCACGAGGGCAGCTACGGCGGCAACCTTTACACGAAGGACGAGTACAAGGACTTCGTTTTCCGCTTCGAGTTCAAGCTGACGCCGGGAGCGAACAACGGTCTCGGTATCCGTACCCCGACCGAGGGCGATGCCGCCTATGTAGGGATGGAGTTGCAGATTCTCGATAACGACGCACCGATCTATAAGAATCTCGAACCTTACCAGTATCACGGTTCGGTTTACGGGGTAATTCCCGCCAAACGCGGTGCACTGAAACCTGTAGGCGAGTGGAACTATCAGGAAGTGATTGCGAAAGGCAACCACATCAAGGTGATTCTGAACGGCGAGGTGATTGTCGACGGCGATATTGCGAAAGCGAGCGATAACGGCAAAGCTACGGCGGATCACAAGCAGCATCCGGGCCTGCTCAACGAGAAAGGACATATCGGCTTCCTCGGCCACGGTTCGGAGGTGCATTTCCGCAATATCCGGATCAAAGAGTTGTAAGGTGCGGCGGATGTCCGCAGACGCGTAATTCCCGGGGACATGAACCGCCGGCAGCAGAACTTCCCGGCGCCGGGAAGTATCCGGATTCTACGCGTAATCTCCCGTGATATTGCGCATGGCAGATCAACCGCAAATGGAGGATAGCCATGGATCAAAATAGCGAAGGCAGCCCTATTATCGGCTGCCTTCGCTATTTTGATGGTTTTTCTCAGTCCGGATTTGACCCTGCCGGGCGTTTATCCGCAATCCGATTATGTGCAGTGTTTGGAGCGCGTCTTCATCCTCTTTGGGAAGCCCGGCTATTCGTTTGCCTGTTTACGTCTTTATCTGCTGACTGTTTACTTCTTTCTCAATCTATACTGTGCCGGTCGTGGCGCTCATCGCCAGGGCTGAACCGAGGCCGATTGTCTGGTGTGGGAAAACCGGCCGTCGGTTCGCGGGGCAGTTATTTTTCGACCAGAAACAGGGATTTGAGCCGGGGCAGCGTCAGCCGGAGCAGCGTGATATTCTCTTTGCCCTTTTTGTCGTAGTGCGCCGCGACCGGATAGGTTTCTCCGGTGTGCGGGTTCCACAGTTCGAACCGTTTTTTGCCGCGCAGGGCGATCTCTTTGTCGAAGGGTTCGTCCGAGAGGTTGGCGAAATAGAAAATCGATTTACCGTTACGTTCTTTATGGATATAGCGCAGCGGTACCGCACCGCCTTTCAGGCCCGGATTAGCCTTTCCGCCGGCCAGCGCCATCGCCGGGGTGTAACCGATCCCTTCCACATCGTACGGTTCTGTGCGTTGCAGGGCCAGGGAGAGCGTCTGAAGGTCGGGGTGCTCGATGAATAACACCTCGCCGCCGTTTTTATTGTGGTTCCGGTATACTCCCTGGGCCGCTTGCGGCAGCAGTTCACCCATCAGGGTCACCACCCAATCGTCGGCTCCGGCTTCGGCTGAACGGGTCGGCAACTGCGACGTGAAAATGACCTTTCCGCCGGCTTCGTATAACGCTGCTGCCTGGTTGAGCGTGCTGACGCTGATGGTTTTCGAAGCCGGGATAATCAGCGTATGGAACGAGTTGTATTGTTTCGTGCCGCTCAGGTCGAGGGTGCCGCGTTTGCCCACCGTACAGCGGTCGGCCAGCACTTCGGGATGGAGCCATTCGAAATCGCGCCCGAGGCCGTCGGTCAGCATCTGTCCGAGCTGTACATAGTCGAGATAGGGGATCTCCACGCCACCCCGATACGGATCCAGCGGACCGTCGAAACGGTGGTCGCCCTGCATCGTATGGATCGGGTAGAGTACGGCTATTTCGGCCACGAAGCGGTCTTCGTTTTGCAGTATCGTGTGCATCCGTCCGAGAAACGTGTTGAAGTCGTACAGTCCGTCTGCATAGAGCGGATTGCGGGACGACAGTTCGGGCAGGAATGTCACGTTGTCGTCGTCGTACCATGCGGCATGCGGGATCAGTACGTTGATTCCCTTGGCGAACTGGTCCATTGCGATCGAATAGAGGCTGTCCCAGGGAAGGTTCCCCATGACGCCGTATGTCTCGGACATGACCAGCGAATGGTCCCAGTTGTAAGCGGCCGAACTGACGATCTTGTAAAAACGTTCGGTGGGACGTTCGGCCCACGTGCCGATTTTGTCGATGCCGGGAATGTCCAGGTAGCGGAAACACTTCATCAGGTCTCCCGACGTACCTACCGGGTTCTCGACCTCTTCGTTGTCCTGATGGCCGGTCGCCAGTGCGCCGTGTGCGGCGCTCCACCGGCTGATGGTCAGCGGGTACGCTTCGGCATACAGGTCGCTGCGCAGCGTAAACAGTGCATTGCGTGCCGCCTCGGTTTCGGGGCCGATGTCGTACCACAACGCCGGGTAGTAAAGTGCGGGAGAGGAACCGTACCGGGCACGGTATTCATCGTTGAAAGAGGGGGTCCAGACCCGTCCTTTGGCCCGGTAAAGGGTCGGTTCGTCGAAAAACGTTTCGGTGATGGTCGTACCGAAATATTGGGGGAAACGCTTGTAATACTGTTCGTGCGTCATCGTGACGTAAGCCCTGGCCGCGTCTTTGCTCAGGTAGTCCATGTTCGGGTCGCCGTCGTTCACGCAGACGAACTGCATGATTTTCCACCTGCCTTCAGGTACTTTCCAGACGATCACCCCTTCGGTGATCTTGTCCGTCAGGTCGATCCGCTCTTTCGTGGCGGTATCCATCGCTACGACGGCCATCAGCTTGCCTGCGGCCGACGCCGATTTGTGGTATACCGTCCCACCGTCCACCTCTTCCTCGATTTTGTCGAGACGCTTCATGGCCAGTGACGGGTAGCGGTTCAGGAAGCGGGGAATATCGTCGCCGCCTATCGCGCCGCCGCTGCCGCTCGGGAATCCGTATTCGTCGTATAATGAAAGTTGCATTCCGAGGGCCTCGGCTTTTCCCGCAGTGTATTCGTACAGGTCGAAATATTCCGGAGAGAGGTATTTTGGCCCGAATTTGGCACCGAACGGTAAAATCGATACGCCACCGTACCCCGCCTGTTCCTTGAGCGCTTTGAGTTGGGTGTCGATACCCTTGCGGGTGACCGTCGTGTTGTTCCAGAACCAAAGCGGTTTGGGCCGGTACCGGTCGGCTGGGGTCTTGAATTCGGCCGGGGTCTGGGAGGTTCCCTGTAAAACACTGCAGAGCAACAATACGAAGAATAGGTTCTTTTTCATTGAAAATTGGCGGGTTTGGTGAGGCAACAAAAAACAAAATTAGCTAAAAATAGTTCACATTTGTCTTGCGGGAGTGGTTACTGTGTCGGAAAAGTCGTAACTTTATCGATCTAAAACCCTTCTGTCTATGAGAAAACAATTGATGATTCCTTTACTGATGACTACTGTTATGGCAGGCATGAGCAGCTGTAAAAACGGGGATGCCGCATCCCTGAAATATGAAAAATACAAACTCGACAACGGTCTCGAGGTGGTTCTGCACGAGGATAAATCCGACCCGGTGGTGTCGGTGGCGATCCAGTACCATGTGGGCAGCAATCGTGAAAAACCGGGCAAGACCGGTTTCGCGCACTTCTTCGAGCACATGCTGTTCCAGCGTTCGGAGAACCTGCCGCGCAATGCGTTTTTCCAGAAGATCGATGCGATGGGCGGCTCTTTCAACGGCGGGACGAGCAACGACGGAACGGTCTATTTCGAAACGGTGCCGCGTGACGCGCTGGAGAAAGTGCTGTGGATGGAGTCCGACCGCATGGGGTATTTTATCAATACGGTGACCGAAGGCGGCCTTAAGCGTGAGATCGACGTGGTGTCGAACGAAAAGCGCCAGGGTGAGAACGTGCCCTACGGGCTGGCGTTCGACCTCGTATTCAAAAACCTCTTCCCGGAGGGACATCCTTACAGTTGGACGGTGATCGGCGAAATTCCCGACCTACGTAGCGCGACGGTCGAAGATGTCAAGGAGTTCTACAATAAGTACTATACCACCAGCAATGCAACGCTGGTCGTGGCGGGTGACTTCGATGTGGCTAAAACCAAGGAGTTGATCCAGAAATATTTCGGTGAGATTCCCGCTCGGCCGAAGCCCGAGGCTCCGGTCGTTCAGAACGTGACGCTCGATTCGACCAAGCGCATTTCGTATGAAGATGCGTTTTGCAATGCGCCGATGATCGTTATGACTTATCCTGCGGTGGAGGCTTACAACGAGGACGGCTATGCACTCGATTTCCTGTGCAACCTGTTGGCGGGAGATAAAAAATCCCCGATGTACAAGGTATTGGTCGAGGAGCGCAAGCTCGTGCCTTCGGTCGATATGTTCAATTACCAGCTGGAGATCGCGGGCCTGGCGCTGCTCAATGCGACGACTTTTCCCGGAGTGAACCTGAACGACGTGTACGCCGGTATCGAAGAGGCGTATGCCCGCTTCGAGAAGGAGGGAGTCGACCCGAAAGACCTCGAACGCTACAAGAACATCGAGGAGACGCGCACTTACAACCGCTTGGTTTCGACCAACGGCAAGGCGATCGCGATGGCCCACGACAACGTATTCGGCGGTTCGCCCGACCGGACGATCCACGAACTCGAAAAGTATAAGGCCGTCACCCCCGAAGATGTGATGCGCGTGTACAACAAATACATCAAGGGCAAACCGTACCTCGGCATCAGTATCGTACCCAAAGGACAGCTCGACCTGGCCCTGACCGGATCTGTTCCGGCCGTGGTGAACCAGGAGTCGATCGAAGATCAGCAGCTCAATTCGCAGGGCGGTGCGATCGTCGATGATCCGTACGAGCGTACTCCTTCGTCGTTCGACCGCAGCGTTGAGCCGGCCCTGATGTCCAATACCCCCGAACTGAAGGTGCCTGCCGTTTGGAATGCTACGCTCGGTAACGGCATGACCGTAAAGGGCATCGTTTACAGCGAGCTGCCGCTGGTGAATTTCGCCATCGAACTGGGTAACGGTATGTTGGCCGACACGCCGGCCAAGGCAGGTCTTGCGAAGCTGACCGCGAATATGCTCAACGAAGGTACCGAATATAAAACGCCGGCCGAACTCGAGGAGGCTATCGGCACCCTCGGCGCCCGCATTTCGGTGCAGTCCGGTACGGAGACGATGGTCGTGACGGGCAGTTGCCTGAAGAAGAATTACCCCCAGGCGATCGCCCTTGTCGAAGAGATGCTGTTGCATCCCCGCTGGGACGCACAGTCGTTCGAGGTAGTGAAGGAACGCATGCTCGACAATATCCGCCAGAATGCGGCCGATCCTTCGCTGATCGGACAGCAGTTGTTCCGCAAGCAGGTATTCGGTTCGGAGAGCATTCTCTCCTATACGCCCGACGGAACGGAACAAACCGTCAGCGGCCTGACGCTCGACGATGCGAAAGCATTTTACGAGGCCAATATCTCGCCTTCGGTGGCCAAGGTGAGCTTCGTGGGCGGCCTGAGCCAACAGGAGGTAGTCTCTTCGCTCGGTTCCCTGGAGAAGAACTGGAAAGCCAAAGAGGTGGAAACTCCGCAGATCGTCTCCGCAGATGTCCGGCCCGAGGCCAAAGTCTATTTCATCGACTATCCGGGCGCCCGCCAGTCCTACATCATGATCGGCGACAAAGCGATGCCGGTGGCCAGCCCCGAGGCTTATCCCGCCGTGGTGGTCAACGACAAGCTGGGCGCTTCGTCGGGCAGCCTGCTGTTCGATATCCTGCGCCTCAAGCACGGGTATACCTACGGTGCTTATTCTAGCTTCACGCAGGGCATCTATAACAACTACTTCGCTGCCCGTTCGAGCGTGCAGGCTACGGTGACGAAAGAATCGCTCGCACTGTTCCGCGATATTTTGTCGGGTTACGGGGCGGAGTTCTCGCAGGAGTACCTCGACCAGACGCGTACGGCACTGTTGCGTACGATGAACGGTTCGTTCGAGACGCCCGGCGCGTTGTTGGGCCTGTTGCGCGACATCTCGATCTATGGCCTGAGCGAAGATTATCCGTTGCAGCGTGAGAAAGTCCTCAAAGAGATGACCCTCGAACAGGCTAAAGCGGTAATCGCGAAAAATATCGACTTCGGCAAGATGGTGGTTGTCGTGGTTGGCGATGCAAAGAGCCAGCTCTCCGGTGTGAAAGCACTAAACCTGGGTAAAGTGCAGTTGGTCGACCGCGACGGTAAACCGCTTTAGGGCGGTGACCCGGCGTCAGGTGCTTCTCCCAAAGAAGGATTCCCCGGGGCCGGAAACCGTTCCTTGTCCGGAAATATGCCTCGAAACCGATCCGGTGTAACCCCGGAGAGAGGGACGGGCTTGAACGATACCGGGTAAAATAAATAGCCTTAAAAGATAAAAGTTATGATAAAGCGGTGCTTCGGTGCCGCTTTTTTTCGTCCGTCCCGCGGCTGTGCCGAAAAATAACCTACTTTTGTCCGATATAGGAGTGCCCGATATTATTCCTTGATGATAGCCGGTTTGGAATATCGATTTTTGCAACAAGGCCGATACCGGTGATTGATCCTTGCCCCGGGTGGTGTTCCATGATCTCAAGATCTTGTATTCCAGGTATTTTGCGGATGACCGTTCCGCCGGCGAAGAGCGAAAGTTGTTACGGCCTTTTTAATAGTTTTGAACCTATGCTGGTGACCGTTTTTCGGGGATTTCTCGGAATCCTTGCCCTGATTTTTATCGCGTACCTGTTCAGCCGCAACCGGCGTGCCGTTGATTGGACGCAAATTGCCGTCGCGCTGTTGCTCCAGTTGGTGTTGGGTGTAGCGATCCTCTACGTGCCGTTTGTCGGTAACTTTATCGAGGTGCTGGGGCGTTGTTTCGTCAAAATTCTCGACTTTACGCACGCCGGCTCGAAGTTCCTGTTCGGCGATCTGGTCGATGTGAATAAGGTCGGCTATATCTTTGTGTTCCAAGTTTTACCTGTCACTGTCTTTTTCGCCGCACTGACCAGTATCCTCTATTTTTACGGAGTGATCCAGTGGGTCGTGGGATGGATTGCCTGGGGATTGCGCAAATTGTTGTATATCAGTGGTGCCGAAGGATTGGTGGCCGCCGGTAATATCTTTCTGGGACAGACCGAATCGCCGCTGCTGACGAAAAAATACCTGTCCGACATGTCGGACTCAGAACTGTTCCTCGTGATGGTTTCGGGCATGGCTACGATTGCCGGAGGGGTGATGGCCGCTTACATCCTGATGTTGGGCGACGGCGATCCGCAGGCGACGGTGATTTTTGCCAAACACCTAATTTCGGCATCGGTCATGGCTGCCCCGGGGACGGTCGTGATTGCGAAGATCATTTTCCCCGAGACGGGAGCTGTCCGTAAAGAGGCCAAGGTATCGAGCGATTCGGTCGGCGCCAACTTTTTCGATGCGCTCTCCAACGGTACGATCGAGGGCGTGAAACTGGCGGTCAATATTGCAGGCATGTTGTTGGTCATCATTGCGCTCGTCGCTTTCCTGAACTACCTGCTCGGCGGGCTGATCGGACGTTATACCGGGTTGAACGAATGGATACTTGCTTTCTCCGGAGGCCGTTTCGACGGGCTGAGCCTCGAATTTATCATGAGCCTGGCCTTTACGCCGGTCGCATGGCTGATCGGGGTAGCCCGGGAGGATGTGCCGTTGGTAGCGGCGCTGCTCGGCAAGAAAATCGCGATCAACGAGTTCGTCGCGTATGCCGATTTGGCGGCGTATAAAGAGACCGGAGCTTTTGTTTACCAGCGTTCGGTCATCATTGCTACCTATCTGTTGTGTGGTTTTGCGAATCTGGCTTCGATAGGCATTCAGATCGGCGGCATCGGTTCGCTGGCCCCGAATAAAAAACTTTTCCTGACCCGTTTCGGATTGTTGGCCGTTGTCGGTGCGACGCTCGTTTCCTGCATGTCCGCCACACTGATCGGAATCCTGATCTGATGGGTGCGGGGTATACTATCTGATTTCGCGTGGCCCGGCCAGGGCGGGTATATCCGGTCTGCCGGGAATCGGTCCGGTTTCAGGTTACCGGCTTCCATGCGATGCGGTACGAGAGGTTGCGGATTTACTGTTCTTCGATGATGCACACGTTTTTGACCGTAACAAGACAGGCGCCGTACGGCGCCTGTCTTGTTACGGTATTTGACTTTGTATGCGAATAAAGCCGGTTCCGGCGTCACTGTTGCCCGATAATGCGGCGGATCGAGGCATTGCGCGCTGCCGTGTCGAGCGGAGCGGGCCGGGCTGCGGTGTCGGCCGGCATCTCGATCAGTCCGCGTTTGATCATCAACGGTTTGATGTCCGGCTCATGGCCCCGGAATTTTTTGTACAGTTCCATACCGCCTTCGCTACCGCCGCGCTCGAGGATATTTTTGCGGTACGATTCCGCCGTCGTCCGGTCGAAAATGTCGCCGCTCTCGACGAAAGCTTCGTAAGCATCCTTGTCGAGTACTTCGGCCCAGATGTAGCTGTAATACCCAGCGGCATATCCCCCGCCGAAAATGTGTGCGAAATAGGGGTAACGGTAACGTGGTTCGATTTGCGGGATCAGTCCCCGTTTGCCGTTCAGCATCTCCTTTTCGAAAGCGTTGAGGTCGATCGGCCGGTATTCGGTGATCGTGTGGATATCCATGTCCGAAAGCGAGGCGGCCAGCAGTTCGGTTGTGGTGAAACCCTGATTGAACAGCGCGCTTCGTTGGATTTTTTCGATCAGATCGTCCGGCATTGGATCGCCCGTCTGGTAATGTTTCGCATACATCCGCAGCATATCCGGTTCGAACGCCCAGTTTTCCATCAATTGGGAGGGGAGTTCGACGAAATCCTGTTCCACGCCGCCGATACCTGCGTAATGTACCTGGGAGAAAAGGCTATGCAGCGCGTGGCCGAACTCATGGAAGAGGGTTTCGGTTTCGTCGAGGTTCAGCAACGCCACTCCGTTGGGAGTTGCCGGGCGGCTTACGTTCGCGACGATCGTTACGACCGGAGCGATACGTTTGCCTTCTTCATAGCGCTCTTCGCGGTAAGCGCCGCACCATGCGCCGCCCTGCTTGCCCGGGCGCGGGAAGAAATCGAAATAGAGGATCCCCAGGTGTTTGTTATCCTTGTCCAATACTTCGTAAGCTATGCACTCCTTGTGGTAAACCGGCACCGATACGGGCCGGAAGGTAATGCCCCAGAGGCGGTTGCTGAGTTGGAAAATACCCTGCACGACATTGTCGAGCGAGAGGTAGGGGCGAAGCATCTCCTCGTTGAGGTCGTATTTTTGCTTGCGTACTTTTTCCGCATAATACCACCAGTCCCACGATTCGAAGCTGTCGTCGCCGGTTTCGGCTTTTTTGATCGCTTTCATCTCTTCGAGCTCTTTTTTTGCCAGCTCCAACGATGGCTGCCACAGCTTGTCGAGCAGTGCATAGGCGTTTTCAGGCGTTTGGGCCATTTCGTCGTCGAGTGCGAAGGCGCCGTAAGAGGGATAGCCCATCAGCCGGGCCTTTTCGAGCCTGAGTTTCGCGATCTCGTTCACGATCTGTTTGTTGTCGGTGCTGTCACCGCGGTTGCAGCGTTCGAGGTAGGCCTTGTAGAGCTTTTCGCGCAGGTCCCGCCGCTCGGAGTAGCTCAGAAACGGAATCATACTCGGCTTGCTGAGCGTAAAGACCCATTTGCCTTCCATCTTGCGGTTCACCGCCTCGGTGCTGGCCGCCGACTGGATAGAGGCGGGCACTCCTGCCAAGTCTTCCTGTTTGTCGATTACCAGCGTAAAGGCGTTGTTGTCGGCGAGCAGGTTGTTGCCGAATTGTACGCCGAGTCTGGAGAGCTGCTCGTTGATCTTTTTAAGCTGCTCCTTCTGCGCGGGCGTGAGCAGTGCCCCGGCCCGCACGAACCGCTTGTAAGTTTGTTCCGTGAGCCGTAGCTGCTGTGGATCGAGCGAGAGGTATTCGCGCTGGTCGTAAACGGCTTTTACCTTTTGGAATAGGCGGTCGTTCAGGTAAATGTTGTCGTTGTGGGCGGATACCAGCGGAGAAATTTCCATGTCGTCCGCCTGCATCCGGTCGTTGCTTTCGGCGGAGTTCAGCAGGGAAAAGACCGTATAGGCGTTGTTCAGCACCTCGCCGCTGCGGTCCAGTGCCTCGATGACGTTTCCGAACGACGGGGTTTCGGTGTTTTTTACGATCGAGTCGATCTGCGCTTCGTGCAGGCGGATACCCGCCTCGACCGCAGGTTTGAAATGCTCGGTTTTGATCTTGTCGAAAGGGGGTACGCCGAAAGGAGTACTCCACGTTTCGAGCAGCGGATTGCTCTCAGCCTGTTTGCTTTTGCAGCCGCTTAGAAGTGTCGTCATGATCATGAGAAATGTCAATGCGGATAAATTTTTCATAATTGTCCGGGAATTGGCTCTGGAGGTTAGATCGTTTTTGTTTCTTTAGGTTCGTTGTCGTATCTTTGTGATGAAAATTCGTTTCCGCCGCTAAAATTAGATAAAATCCGCCGCTCATGCAACTCTTTTACGCTCCCGAGCTCGATCCTGACGCCGGTTCTTATGTTTTTTCCGAGGAGGAATCGAAGCATTGCGTGCGGGTATTGCGTCTTGGGGCGGGAGATTCGCTGCACCTGACTGACGGCCGGGGAACGATGTGCCGGGCCGAGATCGTCGAAGCGTCGCCGAAACATTGTCGTGTCGTGATCCGCGAACGCTGGCCTGAATTCGAAAAACGGGGCTACGAGCTGGTGATGGCCGTTGCCCCGACCAAAAATACCGACCGGTTCGAGTGGTTCGCCGAGAAGGCGACCGAGATCGGCGTAGACCGTATCGTACCGTTGCTGACCGATCATTGCGAGCGTCGCACGCTCAAGACAGACCGGTTGGAGAAGGTGGTTACCAGTGCCGTCAAACAATCGCTCAAGGCCTATCATCCGGTAGTCGAGCCGCTGACGCCGCTGCGCGAATGGGTCGCACGGCCGTTCGACGGGGTGAAGCTGATCGCCCATTGCGAAAAGGATATGCCGCGCCGTTTTATCGGGCAACTCATCTCTCCGGGAAGCCGTGTGACGGTGCTGATCGGGCCCGAAGGCGATTTTTCGCCCGAAGAGATCGGATTAGCCCGTCAGTATGGGTTTGCCGATATCTCTTTGGGGCGTAGCCGCCTTCGTACTGAAACGGCTGCCGTGGCAGCTGTCGCGGCGGTCGCGTTCGTCAATGAATCTTATCCGAAGAATTAGCCGCGCGTATGTTTATCGAGTCCGTTATAGCACTGATGTTGCTGTCGCTGGCCGTTTTTGCGGTTCCGGTGCGGTGGAAATGGCAGGTCGCTTTCTGTGTCGTCGGCCTCGGAGTATTGTCGGCCCTGTATGAGGCTGTCGGGGTGTTTTCCGGCGGAGGGCGAATTTATCCCGAGGGAATCAATATCGTTTTCGGTCCGCAATACGGCGTTACCGATCCGCTGTCTTCCTTTTTTCTCATTATATTGTCGTTGTCGGCCGTCGCGGTGCTGATTTATGCGAAAGGTTATATAAAGCCCTATTTGGGCCGCAAATCCTCGGCACAGATCTCGCTGCACTATTGCGGCCTGGGCATTCTGTACCTGTCGATGCTGCTGGTCGTGACGCTGCGCGACGGATTCAGCTTCCTGTTCGCGTGGGAGGTGATGACGCTGTCGTCGTTCGTGCTGATGCTGTTCGATGCCGAGCGCCGCGAAGTGCGCCGGGCCGCACTCAGCTACCTGATCCTGATGCATGTGGGTTTTTTGTTCCTGCTGGCGGGATTCGTCACGTTGTATGCGAGCGGCTTGCCCGCATCGTTCGATGCGTTGGCGCTCTACGGTGAACAGGGTGGAAACATCATCCCGCTGTTCATCGTATTCCTCATCGGTTTCGGAATGAAAGCGGGTATTTTCCCGTTGCATGTTTGGCTGCCCGAGGCGCATCCGGCCGCTCCGGCCCACATTTCCGCATTCATGTCGGGTGTGATGATCAAAACCGGTGTATACGGCGTGATGCGCGTCGTCTCCTGTTTCGATTCGCACCTGTTCGCGATCGGGCTGATCGTGCTGTGCATCGGTGCGGTAACCGGCTTGTGGGGCGTGATCCTCGCGGCGTTGCAGAACGATGTGAAGAAATTGCTCGCCTATTCGAGCATCGAAAATATCGGGATCATCTTTATCGCTCTCGGTACCGCGCTGCTCGGCAAGGCGGAAGGAAGCGACCCTATTTTTTACGCAGGTATGGCCGGAGCGCTGCTGCACACGCTGAACCATTCGTTCTTCAAGTCGCTGCTTTTTATGGGGGCAGGCAATATCTATACGGCCACGCACACCACCTCGCTCGACGATTTGGGCGGATTGGGCAAACGGATGCCCGTGACGGCGACCCTGTTTCTGGTCGGGACGCTGGCGATCTGCGCGTTGCCGCCGCTGAGCGGGTTCGTTTCCGAGTTTCTGATTTATATGGGTCTGCTTGACGGAATTGCGGCCAACGGACCGGTGACGGTCATCGCACTGTCCGGGCTGATTTTTCTCGCGCTGATCGGGGGGCTGGCCGTGCTGGCCTTCACGAAACTTTACGGGGTCGTCTTCTCGGGACTTCCGCGCAGCGAAGTGGCCGAGCGGGCACGGGAGGTTTCCCGTCCGATGCTCGCGGCGATGGCGTTGCCGCTGGCGGGTATCCTGTTGGTGGGGTTGGTGCCCGTGTTCGCGTTGCGGTGGATCGTCGGGCTCGTGGCCCGGATTGCCGATGTTTCGGGAGCCTCTCCGATCTCTGTTCCGGCGAACGTATTGGACCGCACGGTGTCTTTTTCAGACAGCTTCCTGCCGCTTACTTACGGGATCGGGATGCTGGTGGGAATTTCCGTCATATTGTGGCTGTTGCGCTCGTGGGTCGTGCGCCGTCGTGCAGAAAGCTCTTCGCCCACATGGAATTGCGGCTTTACGGCGGTGACCTCCCGGATGCAGTATACCGGCGAATCGTTCAGCGAGGGACTGGGCCGTATCTCGGAACGGATGATTACCAACCGGCTCGATCCCGCACGGATCGCCGCCGACGAGATTTTTCCCACGGAGCACCATTTCGACGTACGGCATAAGGATACGCTCGACTCGCTGTTCGCCCGGTGGTGGAGTTACCTGTTGCGCCGTATGAACGCGCGGTTGGTGATGTTCCGTACCGGCAAGGTCAACCATTACGTGCTCTATGCGCTGTTGTTCCTGGCCCTCGTGTTTTTGTTATCGATCCTGAATCTGCTCTAAGATACCGATTTATACGATGAGTGTAGTATTGAACCTGTTCGTTGCACTGATGCTGCCCGGAATGATCGTCCGGACAAGGGCCTTGTTGGCCGGCCGTAAGGGGGCTCCTTTCTATCAGCATATCAGTCGGTTGGGGGCGTTGCTGTGCAAGGCGCCTGTTTACAGTCCGGCGACGGGGTTCGTGTTCCGGCTCGCCCCGGTGGTCTATCTGGCTTCGACCGTGGCGGCCATGCTGTTGGTACCGGTCGGCGATTTTTCCGCCGTACTCGCGTTCAATGGAGACATCGTCCTGTTTTGCTATTTGCTGGCGCTGGGGCGCGTAATGCTGATCCTCGCCGCCATGGAGACAGGAAGCAGCATCGACGGGATGGGGGCCAGCCGCGAGGCGCTTTACGGCGCCTTGTTGGAGCCGGCGCTTTTCCTGGTGGCCGGAACGCTCGCACTGGTGTCGGACAGCCTCAGTTTTTCCCAGGTTTTTGCCGGAGTGGGGAGCGGTACGCCCGAAATGGTCGTCGTGATGGTATTGGTGATGTATGCGCTGTTCAAGATTATGCTGGTCGAAGCCGGGCGGATTCCGGTGGACGATCCCCGTACGCACCTCGAACTGACGATGATTCATGAAGCGATGGTGTTGGATTATAGTGGATTCGATCTAGCGTTGATTACCCTTGCCGGTTGGATCAAGGCCGGGCTATTGGCCGTACTGGCCGCTTCGGCATTCGCTTCGGTACTGTATTGGGACACGATTGTAGTACTCCTGTTGGGTCTCGCGGCCGGGCTGGCGATCGGTATCGTCGAGTCGTTTTTGGCCCGCAGCCGCATGGCGCGCAACAGCACGTACATCGTGACGATCCTCGCGGTTGCGCTGGTGGCTTTCGTCATCGCCTTCCTGTTGTTGAACCAAATCCGGATCGGATAGGAGATTATGTTGCTTGCACTGATTATATTGTATGTCGTGACGCTGCTGTACCTCTCGATCGTCGAGCGGTTCCGCCATTATGCTTCGTTGGTGGGATTGCAGGGCTGGTTGTTGTTGGCCGTGGCGTTGTGGAGCCTTCGGTCGATCGACTGGCCGGAGTTGGTCTTTATCGTAGCTGAAACGTTGGTTTTTAAAGCGATTATTGTTCCGGTATTGCTTTATAACATTATCCGCCGGACGGGTATCGACCGTGTGCATGCGGCTTCGGTCGCGACCTTCAACCAGTTGTTGTTGTCGCTCGCCGCGCTGCTGTGCAGCATCGTCGTCACCTATTATCTGGCCGATACGCAGATCGACCGGGTGTTCTTCGGCGTGGCACTCTATGCGCTGCTCAGCGGGATGCTGTTGATCGTGAATCACAAACGTATCTTCTCGCATCTGGTCGGCTTTTTGGTTATCGAGAATGGCGTGTTCCTCTTCTCTATGGCCATCGGTGTCGAAATGCCCTACCTGATCAATATCGCGATCCTGCTCGATATCCTGATGAGCGTGCTGATGCTCGGCCTGTTTGCCGGTAAGATCGGCCGACGCCTGCACGATTTCAACTCCGATTCGCTAACCTCGCTCAAGGACTGATGCCATGATGTTTATTTTCCTGCTCATCTCGTTGGCTATTGTCGGTTTTGTCGCATTGGCCGCACAGCATCGCACTGTACGCATTTTTGCCGCATTCTATTACCTGGTGCAGGCCGGGTTCGCCGCTGCTGTCATTCCGTTCCGTATCGGGGAGGTCGAGTCGCAGTTTTTTACGTTCGACCTGCTCGGCGCGATCTTTTTCGTGCTGATGGCCGTGATTTCGGCGGTGGCTTTCGTGCAGAGCAATTTCTACCTCGACCGCGAGACGTTGCGCCAGTTCAAGCTTTACAACATTTCGCTGATGCTGCTTTGCGTGTCGGCCACGGGCGTCTATTTCGCCAATAACATCGCCGTGACCTGGATTTTTCTCGAGGCCACCACGCTCTGTACGGCCGGGCTGGTTTACCACCGCCGCAATACGCGGAGTTTGGAGGCTACGTGGAAATATATATTCATCTGTTCGCTCGGGATCGCCGTGGCTTACCTGGGTATCCTGCTGCTGAGCACCGTTACTGCGGGTGGCGAACTGTCGTATGCGAACCTGGCACGGACGGTAGCCTCGGGCAATCCGCTCTACCTGAAGATAGCTTTCCTGTTTATCCTGGTGGGATACAGTTGCAAGATGGAGGTTTTTCCGCTTTATACGATCGGCGTCGATGCCAATTTTGCCGCACCCGCACCGGCTTCGGCCGTCATCTCGACGGTGCTGGTCAATGCCGGTTTCGTTTCGCTTTTCCGCGTCTACCGCGTGGCGGCCGCCTCGCCCGTTTACGAGTGGTTTTCGCATGTGTTGATCCTTGCGGGGCTGATTTCGTTGCTGATTGCGGGGGTATACCTGCGCCGTACGAACAACTACAAGCGTTTCCTCGCCTATTCGACGGTCGAGTGCATGGGCCTCTCCGTCGTCGGGCTCGGCGTGGGGGGGATCGGGATTTTCGCGGCACTGCTGCAGGTGATCGCCCATGCACTGATCAAGTCGGGGATGTTCGTACAAATGGCGCAGGTCGGGAAAGTTTACGGCACTTACCGGATGAACCGCATTGGCGGATATATCGACGTGAACCGTACCGGAGCCGTAGCCCTGTTGCTCGGCGGCATGTCTCTGCTGGCTTTTCCGCCTTCGGTGCTGTTCGTTTCCGAAATGATGATTCTGCGCCAGGTCATTGAATCGGGGCGGTGGTGGTTGCTGGTTCTGCTGGCGCTGTTGCTTTGCTTTGTCATGTTCAGTTTTTGTTCGCGCATTCTGAAATTGTGTTACAAACCGGTGGGAAACCCGCTGCCGATGCCTTCCCCGCGTATTCACCTGGGGTTGACCTGGTGCGGCCTGTTGCTGATCGCCGGGGCTTCGGTGCTGGGCATCGTGCAGCCACCGTTCCTGATCAAATTTATCAATGCCGTTATCGCCTTTTAGATGAAAAAGTGGTTCATGACATCCAACCGGCAGGGGAGTGTGAAACTCGATGCGATTCCCTGTTTCCCGTATCCCGAATTTCTCCGGGGGATGCACGGCTACCTGCGTAACGAGCCGTGCCACCTCGCCGCCTATTTCGGGATGCCTTCCGAGGAAGGTTTGCGGCTCTTTTGTCTGGTGCTGGACGATGCGTCCGGCAAAATTTTGATCGCTTCGAGCCGGCTTGATCCGAACGATACGTCACCGCTGCCGTCGCTGACCGCACTATATCCGGCTGCACACCCGTTCGAACGCGAGTTGACCGAGCAATATGGAATCTGTTTCGCCGACCATCCGTGGAACAAACCGTTGCGTTTTGCACACGACCGTGCCGACCGTAGCCGGACGCTGAACAACTATCCTTTTTACGCCATTCGCGGGCAGGCCCTGCATGAGGTCAACGTTGGGCCGATCCATGCGGGGATTATCGAACCGGGTTGTTTCCGCTTTATTTGCAACGGGGAGCAGGTCATTCATCTCGAAATCGTACTGGGATTCCAGCACCGGGGGATCGAACGCCTGATTTGCGGGACGCCGAATCGGTTGCGGCAATCCGTCCTGTCCGAAAGTATTGCGGGAGACAGCGTCGTGGCCCACGCTCTCGCCTATGCTGAGGTTGCCGAAGGACTCGGCGAACCCGGATTGGAATTCGATCCGGCCGCGAACGATCTGGGCATAGAACGCACCGTAGCCCTGGAGATGGAGCGTATTGCGATGCATCTGGCCGATACGGGGGCGCTGTGCATGGATATCGGTTACCAGTTGGGGCAGGTGGCCTGCGAGGCCCTGCGCACAATTGTGATTAATACGACACAGCGTTGGTGCGGAAACCGTTTTGCAAAAGGATTGATCCGTTTCGGCGGAACCCATTATCCGCTGACGGACGATCTCAAGATGTTGGTCTTGAAAAACCTGAATGAGGTGGAAACGCGCTATGCCGAGGTCGTGCACAGTTTGGAAGGAACCTCGTCGGTTCTGGCCCGTTTTGAGGATTGCGGCGTGGTTACCCGCACGCAGGCATTGCGTATCGGGGCTGTCGGCATGGCGGCCCGGGCTTCCGGTTTGGTACGGGATATCCGGCAGACCCATCCCCGTGGTGCGTACGGCAAATTGATTGCGCACGATCCTGTGGCGGAAAATTCCGGCGATGTATATGCACGGCTGAGGGTTCGGATGCGCGAAGTGGCGCAATCGGCCGGGTATGTGCGGACACTGCTCGATACGCTCGATTGCGGAATGCGCGTTGCAAGCTTGCCCGATTACCGGATGGCGCTGGAGAGCGATGCGCTTGCTTTTTCGTTGGTCGAAGGGTGGCGCGGCGAAGTGTGCCATGTCGGGATTACCGGCAGCGACGGGCAGTTCCGGCAGTACAAGATATACGACCCGTCGTTGCACAACTGGACGGCGCTGGCACTTTCGGTACGCGGTGCCGGCATTTCCGACTTTCCGATCTGCAACAAAAGTTTCAATCTTTCCTATTGCGGCCATGACTTGTAAGGACCGTAGCAGAATGCAGGGGTATTAAAACAGAGTAATTATGGTGCTTTCCAAAATACGTGTGTTGCGCAGCCACGGGCGGCAGGCTATTCCCGACCTGAGGACAGTGGAACTTCCCGATACGTTCCGGGGACGCCCGGTGATTTCCGGAGGGATGTCCGAAGAGGAGTCCGCTGAACTCGAGGCCATGTGTCCTTCCGGTGCGATTGTCGCATCGCCGTTCACGATCCGGCTCGACCGTTGCATTTTTTGCAACGAATGTGCGAAGCGTTTTCCCCGGGCGATTCGCTTTACCTCCGATTACCGTTTGGCTACCAACGATCTGGACAGGTTGTCCGTTCGGGAGGGCTCGCCGCAGAGGATTACCCTCGACGAAAACCGGGTAAGAGGGGAGATCCGCCGTCATTTCGGCCGTTCGCTGCGGTTGCGCGAGGTCTCTGCCGGCGGGGACAACTCGACCGAAATGGAGCTGAACGCGACGATGAACGTCAATTTCGATTTTGCCCGTTACGGTGTCGAGTTCACCGCTTCGCCGCGCCATGCCGACGGCATCGTGATTACGGGACCGATCACCGAAAATATGGCCGTGCCGCTGGAGTTGGCTTATAATGCCGTAGCGTCGCCCAAATTGCTGATCCTGGCCGGAACGGATGCTGTTTCCGGGGGCGTGTTCGCCGGTACTCCGGTGCTCGACCGCAGCTTCCTCGGACGGTTTACGCCCGATCTGTACGTACCCGGAAACCCGGTGCATCCGCTCACGTTTATCCACGGAATCATGTCTCTGCTGGGACGTTTCCCTAACAGTTGAAGATATGCCCGAATCGTTATCGTTTTTCTTGTCGTTCCTGAAAATCGGCATTTTCACCTTCGGTGGCGGCTATGCGATGATCCCGTTGGTACAGCGCGAGGTGATCGACAAAGGGTGGGTCAAGGAGGACGAGTTTTTGGAACTGCTCACGTTGGCGCAGTCGGCTCCCGGACCGATCGCACTCAATACCGCCGTATTTGTCGGGTACAAGGTACATGGCTACCGGGGGATGCTCGCCGCCGTGATGGGAATTATCCTGCCCGCTTTCCTGATTATACTGGTGATTGCGATATTTTTCAATTCGATTCGCGAGAACCGTGTCGTCGAAGCGGTATTCAAAGGAATCCGTCCGGCTGTCGTCGCGTTGATGCTTGCGCCGGTGTTCGGTTTCTCGAAAGGATTGGGTTGGACGCGGGGGATTCTCGCGGTTCTCGCGGCCTTCGTCGTGTGGTATTTTGCCGTTTCACCCGTTTATATGATTATCGTCGGGGCTACGGGCGGCATCGCGTTCGGTTGGTTAAAGCTGCGCCGCAGTTTGCGTAATGTGAAGGATAGCCCGGCTCAGAAGCGCATTACCGATCGTGACGATACGGCCGGCGGAGTATCCGATGTATCCGGTGACGCTAACGAACGTCGACAATAATCCCACAAACCGAACTGATTATGGTTTACCTGCAACTGTTATATTCGTACCTGAAAATCGGGTTTTTCGGCTTCGGCGGCGGTTATGCGATGCTTGCGCTGATCCAGAACGAAATTGTGGTGCGACATCATTGGCTGACCAACAGTGAACTGACCGACATCATTGCTATTTCGCAGATGACGCCGGGGCCCATTGCGATCAACAGCGCTACTTATGTCGGCTATACGGTCACGGGGAATATCTGGGGTTCGTTGCTGGCAACTTTTGCAGTCAGCCTGCCTTCGCTTACGATCATGCTGCTGATCACCAAATTCTATATGGTACTGCATAACAACCGTTATGTGCGCGATGCGATGTACGGCATGCTGCCGATGGTGGTGGCGATGATCCTGGCCGCGACATTGCTGTTGCTGACCCCCGATACGTTTATCGACGTGTACAGTTGGCTCATCTTAGCCGCAGCTTTTTTCGCTTCGGTCAAAAAAATGAACCCGATTTTGGTAATCTGCCTTTCCGGTGTCGTCGGATACTTGCTTTACGGACTGTAGTGCGGTTTATGGGCCGGTTCAGTCAGACCGCAGGCAAACCGGGAAATACCTCAATCCGTTATTGACGACTTCGGTTTTCCCGACATATCCCGGTGTTTGTAACCGGAGGTTATCCGGAGAAGTATTATCCGGAAATCGCAGGAATCGAGCAGGAAGGATGGAGGAGAGTCGGGCGTTTCCCCCTGTTTATTGGTTTCCGGAGGTCTCAGCAGGCGAAGTCCCGGACGAGGCCGAGGTATCTACTGAAGTCTCCGGTGTGGTAGAAACATTTGATTCTGCCTGGGTGTCGGTTTCGGGTCGAATACCGGTATCGACCGCCCCATTGCCGGAATTAGCCGCCTCTTCGGTCCGGTCTTCGCCGGTAAGCTCCTCGGGTGCGGGCGATTGTTTTTTTGATCCGGCCGCAATCAGGATAATCACTACGATCGCCGCGACAGCAATGATTCCGGTCAGTTTTTTCTTATTCATGTTCGGCAGTATTGAGGGCTTGTTCCGCTTTCGGTGCGCTCATCTCTTTCAGCGCCTGCTGGACTGTGCTGTCGATGCCTTGCAGCGCATGGTAGAAAGCGTTGTCTTCGAGCGGCGTATTCCGTCCGACGTAGGCTTTGATCTGTGAGAGGATAATCGCTTTCGACCGTTCGATCTGCGAGGGTTTCGGTGCGACGCCCGCACGGGCGGCATAGCGGATGAATTCGCTCAGCAGACCCGGGTCTTTTGCGAAGAATGCATCCAGTTCCGGCAGCGTGGTGATTCGGTTCAGCTCGTTGCGGTGACGATCGGCATATTCGATCGTAAAGCGGTAAAGGATATTGCGTCCGGTCACTTCACGCAGGTAGGGCGTGATGTCGGTCGTGTCGGCCGGTACGAACCGGTCGGGCATGATGCCTCCGCCGCCGTAAACCGTACGTCCTCCTGCGGTGAAATATTTCAGGCTGTCGGCGAAGTGGATGCTGTCGGCCGAGAACATTTCGTTGTGTTCGTACCGGTTCATCAGGTCGTTGTTGTAATCCTCAGACCCTTTGTCGTACGGCTTCTGAATCGAACGTCCCGAGGGAGTATAATAGCGTGCGATGGTGAGCCTTACGGCCGATCCGTCCGGGAACGGGATCTGTTCCTGTACGAGTCCCTTGCCGAAGGTGCGGCGTCCGATGATCGTACCACGGTCGTTGTCCTGAAGGGCCCCGGCGAGGATTTCGCTCGACGAGGCGCTTCCTTCGTCCACCAGTACCGCCAGTTCGATGTCCTGCAACCGGCCTTTGCCGTTGCTGTACTGACGCGACTGCTCGCCTCCGCGCTCCACGGTATAGACGATCATTTTGCGGGCGGGCAGGAATTCGTTCGCGATCTCGATGGCTTGGTCGAGGAATCCTCCCGGATTGCTCCGGATATCGAGGATCAGTTTTTTCATCCCCTGTGCTTTCAGCCTGTCGACTGCATCCATCAACTCCTTGTGGGCGTTACGCGAAAATTGGGCGAAAACGATGTAGCCCGTTTCCGGCCCGATCATGTAGGCGGCGTTGATGCAGTAGATCGGAATGACGCCCCGTGTAACGGTGATCGGCACCAGGTCTTTGACTCCGACACGCTGGATACCCAGCTTTACTTTACTCCCGCGCGGGCCCCGAAGCCGTTTCATCACTTCGTCCTGCCGCATCTTCACGCCCGCTACTACCGTGTCGTTGATCGTGATGATGCGGTCTCCGCCCAGCACGCCGACCTTCGAACTCGGACCCGAATTGATGACGTTGAGCACGATGACCGTATCGGTGGCCATGTTGAACATCACGCCGATCCCGTCGAATTCTCCGTCGAGCGATTCGTTCATCTGTGCCATATCCTTGGCCGGGACATAAACCGAATGCGGGTCGAGTTCTTCCAGGATGAACGGAATTGTCTTCTCGGTGATCGAATCCATCGAGACGGTGTCTACGTAGCGGTTCTCGATCAGGGAAAGGAGCATGTTGAGTTTGCCGCTGCCCGGAGCGACCAGATTACCGCGGCGCGGCACCGGCGGTGTATTTTTGAATACGACGCCTCCCAACAGGATCCCGACAGCGATGGAGACTGCCACGACGGTCGGCAGGATCAGGGTGAATTTATTGTTTTTATACATGTTGTTGCAATACTTCGGTTCTGGGAGAGAGAAGGCATCCCTAAGAACATTTCACTGTCAGTCAAACGGCCCGGCAGTGCCGTTTAGTGTCCGCTATTTGTTTTTGAACGTGTAGGCCAGGCCCAAGCCGAATTTGTAATTTAATTGCATCCATTGTCGTCTGTCCGGGGTTCGAGCCGCTTCGTCATAGACTGCAGAACAGAACATCTCGGCCGAAATGAGTTTGAATATTTTAAATTGCAGGGTATTCTTCCAGTTGATATAAGCATTCCGGTTGCTGTTGTAGTTCGAAAAGGCATAAAAATAGGTCCGGTAGGTGATTTTGTCTTTGTAGAATGCTTTGTCGAAATCGATTTGCAAGGAAGCTCCGATCGCACCGGTACTTTTTTGTCCGGGTTTGACACCGTACGCACCGGCTTGCGACAAGCTGTCGTTCAGTACGAACGTGACGCTTCCGGCTACGGGCATGATGCTGATCGTGAGCGGAACCTTCTTGTTGCGGTAGATAAAACCGATGGCCGGCGCGATGGTTCCCGGCGCCATGAATGCGGATACCAGTGTATTGTCATCGCGTGATTTGTACCCGTTGCTGAACTGGCTGCGGTACTGGAATGTCGCAGCATAGGACCAGTTCTTGTTCAGCTCCCACGAACTGCTCAGGTTGAAGACGAAAGCGTCCTCGTTTTTAAAGTTTTTTCCGCTGATGCGGTTGATGCCGTAACGGGCGTCGAAAGTCGTTTGGAAATTGAACTTGCTTTTAATGTATGTATGCGAGAAATAGAATGCCAGGTTCGAGGCGAAAACGTTGTCGCCGCCGGCATACCAGTTTTCAAACCCGGTTAGATTGAACATGGCCGAAGCGTTGATCTGAACGGTATTGCGCTCTTTGCGGATCGCACGGCGCTCGGCTTTGTAGCGGGCTTCGCTGAAAAAACGGTTGTTGATCGGTGCGATGGGTTTGATCGTGTCGTCCATCGCTTTGGTGTCGATCTCTTTGGGGGTGACCCTCGAAATGGAGAACTGGGCTGAAGAGCGGTTGGCGGCTCCGAGCAGAACCAACAGGAGCAACAGCGTTATGAATCGTCTCATGTCCGGTATTTTTTGGATATCCGCAAAGGTAATAATATTTTGGGAAGCGTTTGTCGTCCGGCACCTGAAGTTTTTCCTTTTCCGGTCGTTCGTTTCGGCCGGTCAGCGTTGCTTGTTCAGATGCAGCCGGACAATATCGCGGATCGAGGCGTTGATCGGTTTGGAAACATAGGCATCGAATCCGCTGCGCAAAACCCGTGCCTCGTCTTCCGCAAAAGCGTAGGCCGTTACGGCGATGATCGGCACCGTTTGCGAAGACTTCCGGATTTCGATCGTAGCCTCGTAGCCGTCCATAACCGGCATTTTGATGTCCATCAGGATCAGGTGCGGTCGATTGTCGTGAAACAGTTGCACGGCCTGTTGACCGTCCCAGGCGTGAATCAGCAGGTATTCCTTTTTCAGCAGCGATTCGAACAGTTTGTAATTGCTGTCGTTGTCTTCTGCAATCAGCAGGATCGGCTTTTCCGTATCCGCCGTATTGCAGGGATCGGGTTCCGGTCCGGTGATGCCGTTGACTGCCACATTCGAATGAGCTGTAAGTTTACCGTGCCGGTACGGGATGGTGAACCAGAACGTAGCCCCCTTTCCGGGTGTCGAATCCACGCCGATTTCGCCCCCGAGCGAATGAACGATGCTTTCACAGATCGAAAGCCCGAGTCCGCTGCCCTGCTCGAACGTATTGAGTTTGACGAAGCGACCGAAAATTTTGTCGTGGTTTTCAGGCGCGATGCCGCATCCCGTGTCGCTGACGTAGAAATAGAGGAGGTTCCCTTCGTGGGGCCGGTAGCCGAACCGGATGCTTCCTGTCGGGGTGAATTTCATCGCATTGTTTAGGAAGTTGTTGATAACCTGCATGATCCGCTGACGATCCGTGCGAACGGAGCATTCGGGCAGGCGCTCTTCGAAACGGATCTCCACCTCGTGGTTCTTCTGTCGCATCCGGGCGCTCTGTTCTATCTCGTCCAACATGCCGTTGAGGTCTACTTCCGAGTAAGAAAATTCGAGCGTGCCCGCTTCGATTTTCGACAGGTCGAGGATGTCGCCGATCAGTTGCAGTAGTAAAGCGTTGTTGTTTTCGATGATACTTACGTACTCCCGCTTTTCGGCTTCGTCCACCGTGTTGGCCAGTACGCCCGAAAAACCGACTATCGCATTGAGCGGCGTCCGGATTTCGTGGCTCATGTTCGCGAGAAATGCCGATTTGAGCCGGTTGCTCTCTTCTGCGGCCTGTTTGGCCCGGATCAGTGCGTACTCGTTTTGTTTGAATTTGTCGATGCAGGTTCCTGTGCCGATCACATAGTTCACCGGGTCGTTGGCATGCTTGCGCAGGGTCATGAAACGGTATTCGAACCATTCGTAACGGAAGGTGCCGTCAGGGCGCCGTATCCGGATACGGGCCTGCACGTCGCCGTCCTGACCGCTGTTGATTTTTTCGTAAGCCTTGAGTATGACCTCCTGGTCTTCGGAATGGACGTGGTCGATAAACATCTGTGCGTCGAACAGCGGTTGCTGTCCGGTCGGATAGCCGTAGCGTTTGAGCAGAGCCTCGTTGTTGTAAAAGAAATCGTGTTCGATGTCGTATTCCCACGAGTAAACTTCGCTGCGTTCCAGCGCGAGCGTAGTGAGCCTGTTTTCGCGGTCGAGTTTTTTCTGGATGATGATCCGTTCGATATTGAGCGCCACTACTTTGGCGAAGAGTTGGTAAAGCGAGATTTCGTTTTCTGTCCAGCGCAGGTCGTAATTCTCGCGGATAGCGGCGAGAAAACCGTGGAAGTGGTTGTTGACGAACAGCGGAATCGCCAACGCGCTCTCGAAATGCACCTGTTGCGCCCGAAAGAAATCCATGAATACGGAGTGGGCGGCATTTTCGTCGCTGTAAACGACTTTCATGTGGCCCTGGCGAAAATGTTCCAGCGTTTCCGACCGGCTGAAAAAGCCGTATGTCTTCATCTGGGGGAGAAATTTGTTTAATGCGGAAGCCTCTTGGATCGCATAATCCTTCATGTGGTAGGACAAATCCTCCTCTTCATAGCGGAATACAGCCGAGAATTCGGTGTGGTAGTGGCTGTTGACCAGTTGTAGGATGTTTTCGCACGAAAAAGTATCTTGTTGGGCCAGTATATGCAATACGTCGGTAATGATGTTCTGGTTTTCCTGTTCGATTTTCAGGTTAACGAGGGCCTGCTCGCGCAGCTCCTTGGCAAAATTTTCCTGCAGGTTTTTGGGCATGCAGTAACTGATGATGTATTGTAGCTTGCCTTCGGGATCGAAAATGCCGACGTTGCACCACAGGTAATAGACCACCTGTTGGGTTGGGGTCAGGTGGCAGACGTATTGGTAGAAAGTGTTATCCCGGGGGGTGAGCCGTGCGATGTTTTCGCGTGCGGACTGTATCTGTTCTTCGGGGCCGTTGTTCAGCACATTGATCCCGATCAGGGTTTCACGCGGCATGCCGAAGAAATCGCAGGTGTACGGATTGACCTCTTCGACAATTCCTTCGGGTGTTATTCGGATCGTGGGCAGCGGGGCGTGGTCGAATCCTTGCGAGAGAAAGCCCTGCGACGATTTCAACCGGCGGTTTTCGGTTTCGGATTTTTCCAGCAGGACAAGCAGTTCTTCGCGGGATAGGTGGTTGTAGTCGTTGGGCATGGGGTACCGGAATAGTTAGGTTTGCGAAAACAGGTTGTCCAATTGTGGGAAACGTGCCATAAATGTACAATTTTTTGTTGTTGTTTCAATCACTTGTTGCAATGATTTTACCGGATTGGCGTGTCTTGTTCCGCATTGTTTCGGGCGAAAATTTACGATTTGAGAAAAAACGCGTTACTTTGTGGCAGACAACGCCATTTTTCTTCTGTCCGGGCGGGGTGAACTGCATCGTTTTTGCAGGAAACAAATTAAGTGCCGGCGAATCGAAGTTCGGCGGATTGTATGCAAGAATTGAAACGATTCAGGAGGGATTGTACTATGAAATATTTCGGAGCGCACGTCAGTGCATCGGGAGGGGTCGAAAATGCCCCGCTAAACGCCGCAGCGATCGGGGCCAATGCTTTCGCGCTGTTCACCAAGAACCAGCGCCAGTGGGTTGCCCCTCCGCTGACGCCGGGGACGATCGCCGCATTTCGGGAGAACTGTGAAAAGGGGGGATTTACGCCTTCGCAGATACTTCCGCACGACAGTTACCTGATCAACCTGGGAAGCCCCGATCCGGACGGCCTGGCCAAATCCCGGGCAGCGTTCTTCGACGAAATGCAGCGCTGTGAGCAGCTCGGCCTCGACCGGCTCAACTTCCATCCCGGCAGCCACCTGGGTAAAATCAGTGTGGAGGAGTGCCTGTCTCTGGTGGCCGAGTCGATCAATATGGCGTTGGAGCGCACTTCAGGGGTTACAGCTGTTATCGAGAATACGGCTGGTCAGGGCACCAATGTGGGCTTTTCGTTCCACCACCATGCGTGCGATTATCGATATCGGAACCAATTCGGTTCGTCTTTTGCTGGCAG